>Ga0255779_1000889_pt1 | contig 35877 bp, 27 predicted proteins | sample 011ome_21_FD_179977 | JGI IMG/M metagenome (GOLD analysis project Ga0255779, IMG submission 179977) | Coastal salt marsh microbial communities from the Groves Creek Marsh, Skidaway Island, Georgia - 011508AT metaG (version 2) | ecosystem: Environmental > Aquatic > Marine > Intertidal zone > Salt... | reverse complement strand
TCTTCAATCCGTTTTCAAACACCAAGCGGAGAAGAAGATTATGGAAAAGGAGCACGTTGGTGCGAGTGTAGCACGAAGAAGACAATTACTCGAAGACGAAGAGCAAGAGGAATACGAAGAGAACAACGACACGAACGAAGTGGACGAATCTGCAGTCATGGACGCGATCGAGGAAGCGGATTCAACGTCAGATGAGATGCAACATCCGACCGATTTCGAGGCCACCGATCACACGGATTTGTACACCGCGAAAAGAGACCGCGACCGCGCGTGGGAGAAAGCGAGGAAAGGGTCGGGATTTTTGGACGAAAATCAAGGCCATCGAGTGAAAATTGTCACCAGGCGAGCGTCGGAGCGGAGGAAAGCGACGAGTGGGAACAACTACGAACACGGGACGTGGGTGCAGATTGGACAGAACCACGCGTTTGTGAGCAAGCACTCGGAGGCGTTTAAGAATCCAGAGTCCGGGTTGTATACGACGACGGTGGCGGACGATAACTTGAGAGCGGCGTTAGGGCTCGGTAAAGATACCAGCGACGCAGAAATGATGCAACAATCGACCAACGAGAGACGATGGGGGAGGAACTCGGATAAATCGTACCGAGATAAGGTGTGTTCCGGGACGAGGCACGACATGCCGAGGTGGTGTAAAGGCCCAGCCGGGAAAGGCGGCGGCGTGGCGAATAAGTTGGACGATGCCGAGCAATACTGGCGAGAGATGGCGCGGAAGAGACAGGAGGCGAAGATGACTCTGTTGACGGCGCACCAGGCGTTTTTGAAGGAGGACGCGATTCAAAAAGAAGCCATGGTGTATACGAAGAAGGCGTTGGAGGCGCAAGAGAAGGTGGACGCCGCGGCGAGGTTGGCGCAACAGCGTGAACAAGCCGAAGCGGACACGTTGAAAGAAGACGAGATGAGCGAACAACAAGCCTGGCATCGATTGTCGTCGTTGAGGCACCAAGTCGTGAAATACCGAACGATGACGAGAGAGCAAGTGGAAGAGATGGAACGAGAACAACGCGCGTTGGACAGAAGAATGGGACAAGAAGAGCGATTACGCGCGAGCGGCGAGAGAACTCGAGTATCCGGGGATGCCGCAAGAGTGACGGATGAGGTCGATAAAGCGAAGCAACGGTTGCGACGGGCTGGAGAGAATTTGAAATCCTCCGTCGTCGCGCATAAAAAGTTGGAGCAAAACCGATTGAGTTCGTCTTCTTCCAACGACGACGACGAAGAGGATGGGGACGTCGAGGACGAAGAAGCCGACGATAACGATGGTGGAGGACACGAAGAAGTGAAGTGATTGACTTCTTCTTGAAGAAAATATTATTATTTTATCTACATCATTAGCGGCGTGTTTGTGTTTGTCCATTGTTATATTCTATAGTCCTACGGTAATATCTACGAGTCGATATCTTCTCACTTTGTGCGCTCTCTGCTCTGCTCATTCAATTGCCTCAATCGATCGGGGGCCTCGATCGGAGGGATCGGAGGCGTCTTTTTCTTTCGTGGCGTTCGTCTCTTTCTCGTTCTCTTCGTTTTCTTCACTGTTGTTGTTGTTGTTGTCGTTGTCCATATTCTTGAGCTCTAAGTGCACCGCGCAGTGGTCGGAGCCGAAGAATTTTTCCATGGGCATCTTCATCGCCTCGGTATCCGGTAAATCGTCCGTGGCGTGATAACATCTTTGGATTTTACTTTTCAAGTTCTTGGAAACAACCATCAAATCGAGACGCATCCCGGGGTTCACGGTATTAAAAACCTTCCCGCCTACTTTATTCACGGTATACGCCCTCCACGTATACGATCGTCGCTCGCCGTTCACCACTCGATACGCGTCGCTTGCCTCCGACGCCTCGAGAATTTTTTGAAACCGTCTCTGTTCGTTCCTCGTAAATCCCGCCACGCCGTAATCTGGATCCGACGCTTTCTTATTCTCCATCGCTTTAATATCGTCGAACTTCACGTCGATTCCGTCCGGGGCGACGTTCAAATCTCCATTCCATATAAAATCCACCCCTTCTTTTCTCAACTGCGTCAACCGTTTCAAAACAGAATCATCCCACCTCCGCCTTCGTTCTCGCGATTCCGCTCCGCTCCCGTTATTCGGCGAATACGTCGAGAGAACGACCAATCTGTTCGCGTCCTCGTCGTCGCCGAATTGACACTCTATCACTCTCCCAGGCCACTCTTCTTCTCCTTTATCTTCGTTCGTAAAACGTAAACGCACTCTGCTCGGTTTCTCCACCTCCTCCGCGTTCACCAGCGTCAACACGCCCGCGGATTTTTGATGGAAACAGTTATAATATCTCGCGTATTTTCGTAAAAATCCGTTCGAATCGAGCAAAGATTCGATTCCGTTCGCGCTTTCCCGGTAGCTCTTATTCGTGCCGTCGTTTGAATACGGCTGCGTGCATTTCTTGCTCGACGACGACGATCCATTTCCTGGAATCCACGTCTCCGTGATTGAAATCACGTCCGCGTTTGCGCTTCGTAAATACGAGAGCAACGCGTGCTTTTCCTTCCATTTGTCCGAAGCATTGATTTTCGAGAGTAAACCGTTCACGTTTACCGCGAGAAAAGTGGACGGATATTTTCGTTTGATTCTCGCCTTCTTGGTGGTGTGAATCGATGTCTCGTCCTCCTCTTGGTCTTTCTTGACGAGGAAACGTTTCATTATCGCGATGAACAGGCCTTGTTGTGTAATGACGTTTCAGTTTGCTTCATTTCTTTCCCCGTCATGTTCCAAAGCATAAACAACACTTCCGCGTCGATTGGACGGCAACGAAAGCCTTTTCTCGCGCTCAGAGAGAAGAGGAAACGAAAACAACAAAGAGTGTCGTCCTTGAAAGCAGTTTCAGCCGCGCAGATAACGTTCGTCGACCCGGACGGGAAGGAAATCTCAACCTCATCCTCGAGTGGAATCGTACGAAATCTCGCGCTGGAAAACAACGTTGAAATCTACGAAGGATTCAACAAACTCCTCAACTGCGGCGGAAACGGCCAATGCGGGACGTGCGGGATGATTATTACCACCGATGGAAAAGATGTGTTGAGCGCACCGACCGAGGTGGAGCGAAAGAAACTCGGGGAAGCAAAGTTGAATAAAGGGTATCGATTGAGCTGCCAAACGGAGATTCTGAGCGAGAGCGAAGCGGAGAGTGCGATCAATATCACGTGCAAAACGAAACCGCCGAAGAAGTGATTTTGATGCGAAGAGAACAAAAAGAGAAAGGGAGAGAACGAGAGAGAACAGGGTGTAGAGGAGCTCGGAGTTTTGAGGGGCTTTTGAATACTGCGCGTGTATCGTCGGCGGCGAAAGCGTTCTCTCGCTCGCTCTCGCACGCAGAGAGAGGAGCGTCGTACGAGAGACTGAGACTTTCGAAGATGGCCAACACATCGGCCGCACAGAGTGACCGAAATCAAATTCCATACAAAATGAAGCTCTTTTAGCAACAGTTACGTGTTTTGCGTCAGATGTTGGAGATTCAGGCATGTAAACGTTTGCTTCGTACCACACAAATTTAGAACACATTAACACCCCTAATATATACAAACTCTATGCTCCTTTCTTACGCGAAGAAGAAGACAAAAGCAAAGACAAATCCGCTCGTTTGGTTGCAGCTTTTATTAGCGGTGTTGTCGACGAAATCTGTCCTTCAAGACGTGGCCGAGGACCGCCCTTTTGTCGTTTCGAGCAAAGCTGCTCTCGTCGAATTGTTTTTCTTTCCCGAAGCCAATGGTGGCGTTCGAGTGTCGAACACGAAGCGAAACGTCGCGTTCGTGTACGATTCAAACGCCTTGATACGGTCGATCGAATCCACCGTGGAGAGGTATTTTCATTTACCGGAACTCGCTTTAAATGAACTCGAGTTGATCGAAAAGGATGGGATTGAAGTGCGACTGAATAAGTTAAAAAATCTCGATTTTGAAGGAAAAGGAGGATTAGGGGTTGCTCCCGGGAACGAGATTAACGTGGACGAATACGAAGAGTCGTACCGAATAACCTCAAAAACCTCTGCAAAGGAGTGGAAGAAACGTATTTTAGGTATTGATGATGCGGATGTGGATGGAGCGCAGACGGCGAAGAGAGAATTTTTACGCTCGCTGTTATCGCTCGAGTTGAAGTTTCAGGCGAGAAGTCTTCATCGAGAGATGGATAAACTGGTCTTGTTTGATTTTGACGTGAGCGTGAATTATAGCTTGGAAAGCCGAGGCGGGCGAGTGCAAATTGAAATTATAATAGGTGGCAATCACGTCGGCGGGGAGAGCTTTAAAAGCGTCGAGACGGTTTTCGAGGATTGCTTTTTGTTGAGTTTAATAGCGTTTACGCAAGTCGCCGTGTTGAGATCGACGTTTAACGCGAAGAAGAAGACGGACGGCGATGGTGGGTACGCGAGGGTTCGATTTCCTCGGCGGATGAGGAGTCTCGTTTCGCAATCTTTGTTCAACCGTTCGATAGCTTTAGAAACGTGCGCGAATTTAGTTTTGTTCGTCGGGTGCTTGGCGTCGATATCGTGGCAAGTGCTTCCGCAAGAAGGCTTTGGGTTAGGACGCAACTTCGCGAGAGGATTAAACGGGTTTGGATGTTTTTTAATATGGGCGTCTTTAGGCAGACACATGACAAATCTTCCTCCGTACGACGTCGCATTTCGTGCCATAAGTCGAGGCTTACCGGTTGTTTTACAATTTGCCGTAGGTTCAGCGCCGCTTTTGATGGGATTTACGACGTTAGGCGTCGCGCTCTTCGCCGAGGAGACGGAAAAATTTAAAAACTTGGAGAATGGATTTCTGACGTTATTCTCCGTGATGAATGGCGATATCATTTTCGAAAGCGCTCGAGACATGAAACGAGGCATTATCGGTCACGTCTACATCATCATCTTCGTCGTCATCTTCGTGTACACCATCATTTCTACGTTCGTGTCTATCATGCAGAAAGCCTTCGCGGAAATCGAAAGCGAAAAGAGACGACACGAAAATAGTATTCATCACATCGAAGACGAAGACGACAACGAGAACAATACGAGAGAGAGGAGGAAAACAAACGCCGAAGAAGAAACTACGACTTTTAGAAGAGAACTAAGCGCGATTAAAGACGCCTTGGCATCGTTAGAGAGATCCATCCTCATCGCTCGATGACGAGACTTTCGAGGAAGCGCGCGCAGAGAAAGCGCCAGTCTGAACGACCGCCAAAGCGGGACTCGTTACAACAAAGAGCACCACTTAACTTACGCGCACAAACGACTCCTCCTCCTCGCGAGAGAGAGAAATAAAAAGGGTTTAAACCCAGAACTCATTAATTTTCGATTATTTATTAAGAGTAATGAATCGATGTTGTGTTGAGCGAGAGTAGAGCGTTTACCGCCAGAACACCACCACACCTGTGTTTAAGATTTGAAGTAAAACCTAATTTTCCTCATTTTTACCCTAGAGAGACATTCATCATCATCTCTTGTTTTGCATCCGTAAACGACGAGTACGACGACGATGAATCCATCATCGAAAAGAACGACGACGATGAGGTTCTTCTTGATGATGATTTTGGCGGCTTCAACGCGTTTAAGAGCAACGAGCGCGCAACAAAACGACGGGGAAAAACAAACGATGACGGATGAGACGACGGACCATTACTCGTCCCGCTCGGTTCGCTTATCCTCCGATACCACCAACATCGGCTCGAACGAACGCAAAATCTTAATCGAGAACGATTACGAAGTCACGTACGGGACGTATTTCAAAATCGTACGCATGAAGTGCGGGTTTGACCACGCGAGGAAAAATCCAGGGAAATGCACGAAAAACACGTACGTGTTGAGGAAACGAGGGACGGACGTACCGACGATCGATCCGAACACGAACGAAATGATTGAACTCGTGAGCGACGATGGCACAGAAACGAGACATTTTGAAATTCCAGCGACGTCGATTGCAGTCGGTGGGACGTTCGCGTTGGCGTATTTGGAAGCGTTGGATGTGGACGCGGAGACTTTGAAGTTGATCGACTCGCAGTACATGCACTCGCCGTGCATGCAGTTGGCGGTGCAAAATGGAGAGATTATCGATCATGCATATGCTGTATACGGAGCGGATTGGAGTGTGGATACGACGGCGTGGTCGGCGAAGTGCGACGAGTTGAACGTCGATTTGACGTTCACGGATGAGTACGGCACCGGTAAGTGCGGGAACCGAGAAGAAGTGAACGTCTTGTTTCACGGGAACGCGGACGACACCGCGATTTTACGCGCCGAATGGGTGAAGTTTGTGAGCTTGTTCTTCGATAAGGAACAGTTTGCGAACGAGTATTTCGCCTTGGAAAGCGACGCCGTGGAGGCTATTAAGACGTACGTGGAGAAGGGCATCGTGGCGAGTTTGTCCGAGAAAAAGACATGCGTTTGGGTGCAAAAGATGGGCTCGTATTACGAAATCTTACACGACACCTTTCGCACTTCGTTGTGTGTGGATGCAGGGATGCTTGCGTACCAAGGCGAAGCGGGTTTTTTGAAAAAGGCGTTTGCCATCGACACGCAACAGGAAGCGTTTCATTCAGCCATTCGCGATTACGACGTGGTCGTGGACGAGAGCTACTTTTACGACGTTTCCTCGTTAAATCGCTCTGCTTACGAAAGCAACTTGGCGTTCGACCAACTCTCTGGCCAAACGGTCAAAGCGAAAGATGGCAACGGCGGTTTGCTCTTACGGGTGGACGCTTCGCGAGGCAACGGCATGACGGACGATCTCAAAGAATCCGGCGAAGTTCGACCGGCGCTGTTGTTGAACGATCTCGTGACCAACGTGTACGGTGGAACGTTGTCCAACGACGACGCGTGTCCGAAATACTTTCGAAATGCGGACGAGAGTGCGATTTACGTGACGCACGAAAACTGCGCGGCGTTGGAGAATGCCGATAACGAGAAGAAGTGCGTGACCGATTTGAAAGAAGAGGCGGAGAGAAAGACGCCTTCTGCTTTATTCGCGGATTCCAGCGCAATCACGACGAGAGACGCGATCGTTGCGACGTTCGGCGTATCTATCGCGACGGCACTTAGTGTGTTATTCGCCATTGCGTGATGAGTTCGCACAAAAATCTGCACGACGACGCAGAACATTAATTATTTATTCATCATCAAAAGTATAAGTCAAAAGGAGAGAGTAGTAGAGCGAGTGTTTGAATTTTCAATCTGGCGATTAGAGCGCGAAAGAATCCAATCGAATCGATGGTTTTCGCGTTCGCTGTAAGTCAGGCGGAGAAAAATACGACGCACAGTTATTTATGAAGCAAACAAAAGAGAGAATTGTTTTGTAATCGAACACCGCGAGCGGGACTAATAATAAATATCATCTTCTACCTAATAACGTTATACAATACATACACCGCAGCGCCTGTCGTCATCGTTCTAACGATTGACACACCCATACCCGTTCTTCCTCTTTGTTTCCCATCCAATCTACGGTAAAGTTCAACGCAATCGTTTCGCCGCTTCCGTCGATGGCGTTCCGGAAAGAACCGTCTTCGCACGTTTGCCAATCGACGTCTTCGACGTTGTTGTTCTCTTTCTTCGCGCAGCACGTAAAAAACTTAAACTTGAACCCGTCGTCTATGGATTTCGCGCTCATATCCAACGAACACGCGTATAAGTTATCTTTTTCGTCCACTTTCTTCAACTCCGTGCTCTTCTGCACATCCCATTGGCCGAGTTCTTTGCAGCTTCCGACGAGCCGAACCGCTCGGCCATACTCGTCGCAGTCGTCTTTGCGAATGAAAAAGTTGGTCTGAATGTTACCGGATGTTTTCGTCTGCATCGTCTGCATCACGTCTATCGTATTATATCTATTCTCTGCATCAGTTTTGTCCTCGCTTCCATTTACATCATCGTTATCATCATCGCACTTCCTTTTTGTCGTCTGAATCGTCTGAATCCTCGTCAGCGCTGCCACGTCCTCCCGATACCGTTGAAACGCCTCTTGCATTTGGTCTATTTTTTTCCTCGCTCTCGCCGCTTCGATGTGTTCTCTCTTCGTGCTCGCGCGTATCTCGTTTTCGATTTCTCGCGCTAAATCTTCTTTCATTTCGTTCGTTTTCGTTTGTGCCCGTCGAAATATATCCGCGTGTGCGTACAGGCGCCCGTGTACCGCGTTTGTTTCGCCCGCGATGCATTCCGCGTTGAATTCGTCCAACGCGAGAAAGAGTGAAGATTCAGTTGTTTTTAAAGAAGTTAAAGAAGCTTTCGCAGCCTGTGTGCGACGCAGAACTTTCGGAGACAACTTCCTCCTCCTAAAAAACAACGATTGCGATGATGATGGTACCGTCCTCGTTCTCATCATCTTCTTTAAATACTAATAAATAGAAAAGCAAACGCGTGCGAAATTTGTAGCGAAGTTTATCCAAAACTTGTGGTGAGTACTCGTAATGCATTCAAAAATACTCTCTTAGATTTTTATCTTACCGTCCAATCTATCTCCTTTCATGTTCCGTATCCAAACGCATCCGCAAAAGACGTACATGCCTGCCAATCCGAGAAAGACTTTGGCGAACCCTAGTGTCGCGCTTTGGCCGACCCATTTGGCGATGACTTTGTTAGCGACGAGACAGCTGAAGACGCCGGCGGTGTTGGTGACGCCTAGGATGCTTCCGGCGCGGTCGGAGGCGTAGTCTTGTAAGTACGCGTGGACGCCGGCGACGCTAGCGGCTTGAGCACCGACGATTATTGCGATGATGGAGACGGAGAGGATTTGGATGTTTTCGCTGACGAAGAGAGGCGTGGAGGAGAGCGCGAGGGAGAAGTACGCCAAGAGGAGGCAGCCGAATGCGGGGATCATGGTCGCGACGGTCATGGCGATTTGTCGCGTTTTCCAAGGAGGCGTTTGGAAGTCTCGAATGGCTTTTTGGCAGAATTTCCCGCCGAAATACGCGACTAAAGCGGTCATGAACCAAGGGAGGAACAAATACGCGCCGGTATCTGACACGGAAAAGCCTAAACTGCCTTGCATGTAAATTCCGAGCCAGTTTTGAAAGGTGAAGAAGCCGATGTTCGTCATGATGTGGGCGAGCGTGACCACTAAAAGTTGGAATTTGACGGAGAGCGGGGAATTCTTCAGCCACGTTCGATTGCTATAGTCTTCGCAGGCGATGTCAAAACGCGCTTGTTCCTCGTTCGAGTTCGTCTCCTCGGTCAAAGAAGAGTCTAACGCGACGCACTCGTCTTCGGAGAGCATGGGGATATCGCCAACCATGGACGAAGAAAACGGATTATGCCGCTCCTCTACTTTTTCTATGAAACGATCTAACCTTCTCAAACGCATAAACGCGATGACGGCGTACACCATCCCACTCAAACCAAATACGAAAAACGCGCCTTTCCAACCAATCACGGGAACTAAAAATCCTCCGAACAACATCCCGAACCCAGAGCCGACGTTGAACATGCTCAATAAAGTCGTAAAAGTTTCTCCTCTTTCCGCGTCGAGAAAGTACGCGGACGTGCCACAAAACCCAGCCGCGGCGGGTAACGCGACCCCAGACGCTAACCCAAACAATAATCTACTGATGAGTAATATCGCAAACGGCGTCAAAATCGTCTCCAATCCGAAAAGCAAACCGCCTCCGCGTTTCAACCACAACAACGTCGGCAACACCGCGACGGCCAACGACCAAAAAAACAGCGCCAAAAATAACAAACTCGAAGGACTTATGCTCCCGCTCTTCTTACTCGTCGCCAGTTGCCCACCTATAACGTTCGTGCTCATGTACCCGATCAAAAAAACGTTCTGTATCCACCCGATTTGCGCGATGGACAAACCCAACTCGTTGGCGATGGGTAACGCCGTCAGCGTGAAAATCGTCCGATCCGCGGTGCTAAAAAGTAACACGATACCGAGCGTAATCACCGCTTGCGTCTTGTGTTTGAACAACGCAAACGCTATCGGTTTGGTTAAACCGACCAAGTTTTCGTCGTACGATATCCCGGATTCACATTCAATCCCCATGATTGTCTCGTTCTTTGCAACATTTTTGTCAAAGTCTTCGTCCTCCTCGTCTGATGATTTTGCGTCGAAAGAGTTTACTGCGGAGTTTAATGATGCAGAGGACCTCCTCCCACCTCCGAATGTAAAAAAACGCATCGTTCTCGTCTGTTTTCTTTGCGTATCTTCTTGAAAGTCTTCTCTTTTCCTCCTCCGCCGAGGATGATGATGATGATTACGACGACAGTTGCGAACACATCCCGAGACGACAGTTACGCCGCTTGGACGAGAACGCAGACTTTTCATCTCAGATCTGCTAAATGATGATGATCGAACTTTGTTTAAGGGAGAGTGTGAGCGTTTTGATGACGGGAGCAGTTGTCCTCCTCCTTGCCGCGTGATGATCTCTTGGTGGGGTCTGTCTGCGCGACTGATGATGATGATGATGATGCGTCTGCTCTCCCCAAGGGACGCTTTTCGTGTGAAGAATTTTTACTTTTGTTCGCGCCGCGAACGAAAGACGATGATGTTTAGAACGAGTACTGTATGTGATGGTAGTATATATAATTTATATCAAAAAGTTGTTGTTGTTGTTGTTGTTGTTATTGTTGCTAGAGTGTTGTTGTTGTTGTTGTTGAAGAGGAGGATTAAAGTGTTGTTGTTGTTGAGGATGAAAGTTTTGCCCCGGCGGCGAATGATATTGCCCGCCAGCCGCCATCATTGTGGGGTACCCCATGTTCTGCGCCGCCGCCGCTTGCGGGGGATACCCTCCTCCCATGCCTCCGTATTGTGGCGGAGACGTTTGTTGTTGTTGTTGCTGTAAAGAATGATGATGATGCTGTGTTTGCTGTTGTTGATAATATCCAGGGTGGTTACCACCCATCATCATCTGTTGCGGCATACCTCCGCCCATCGGCGGCGGCATCATTCCTCCTCCGTACTGCTGCTGCTGCGGTTGTTGGTGTTGTTGTTGTTGTCGCGTGTTGGCTTGTTCGTATAACGAGTTCAAATCAACCGGAGCCGCGACTGCTTTCTTAGGCGTACCAAAGAGATCGTCGCCGAACGGATTATTGCTGCCGTTTCGCACGTGTTGTTGCTGTTGCTGATTTGGGGCTCGAACTGGCGCCGGCGGAAGATTCGCGCTCGTGGACGCGGCGGGTTGATGACCTCGATTAGAGTTTCCTCCGGTGCCATTCGTGTGAGTAATCGTCGCTAAACCGAACGGATCGTCGTTTGGGGCCGATGCGGTTGTACCCGCGGGAAGAAAATTCCTCCCAGCTACTACGCTACTCGGCGCTTCTCGCGCATTCTGCGGAGGCGTTTGAATGTTCATCTCTCCAAACAACGCGTCCAAGGTTGCGTTTGCGTTTTGTTGCGGCGACGCCGTTCCGCCACTCGGCGACGTGGCCGCCGCCGCTGCCGCTCCCGGCGACGATTCAGAAGGAGGCGCAGTACCACCACTCGTCCCTCTGTTCGAACGTCTCGCGCCAACTCCGGCTGGCATTTCCCCCGCTTTCGCCGTATCCACGTACTCTTGCATCGTGCCTAAAAACGACTCCGGCGGCGCCTCCAACGCCGGCGCTTGGTTGACGATTTGCATCTTTTGGCACGTCGCGTATAACCGCTGCAAATCTTCGTGTTGAATCACCGACCGCTTATAAATCTCCAACCCTTTCCTCGCTTTCGACTTATCTTGTTCGAAGAACAAACCGACCAAAGCGCACACGCCTTCGTTGGCTAATTTGAACACTTTCAAAGAATCTTTGAACATCAACGCCGTCGCGGCTCTCACGGGAACGTCGTTTCTCCGTAAAACCTCTCCAGTTGGATCGCAATCCGTCAATCGTCGCATCAGCGTTTGTGCCACTGGAACGTGTTGCAACAATTGATCGAAGTTATACGCTTGCATCGGCGTCGATCCGCTTCCTTGCGAACACAAAAACGGCCAAAACTTTGCGCAACACGTAAACTCTTCAAAATACAACGCGTACGCCCTCACCCAACCGGACAACTCGAACGCGGTTTGACTCGAGTCATCTTTCCAATATCTCAACGAAAACAAATCTTGTTCTTTCCCACCCGATCGCGCGTTTCTCAAAGCTTCCGCGTGGTGAAAAAATTCCCTCTGAAACTTCCCTCCGCACTCTTGAAACAAGCGGTGTAACACCACGTGCGATTTAAGCATAGATATCCACCCGGTCGCTTTCCCGATAACTTTCGTGATTGAATTCAAGACGTAGTTAATATCCGCCACGGAGACTCGATCTGGCGAATTCCCTTGCCCGCCTCCGCACGCTAACAGTAACGTCCTTACGTGTTTCTCCTTCGGCGCGGAGAGGTCGTTGTTGCACGCTTTCACGCACGCGTTTTCGAGCTCCAAGTATTCTTTCGGCGCCATCGATTTCGACACGAACGCCTGTTGTTATTATTCGTATTTGAGAGAGCGCGTTAAAGAAAGAAAGAATTGAACAGTGTCAGCGGCGTGAAAGAAAAGAAAAAATGGCATTAAAAACGACCCGAGCGCGAAAGCGCTTCGAAAAGTCTTGTCACCCCATCAAAGCGAGAGGCATCTCAAAACCCAGCGCAAAAATCAAATCAAAATCACGCAAAAACGTACATTCGTCCTATCCGCGATCGAGGTGACCGGTTTCCCTCGTTTATCGACGCGTTCTGTCCCGTATGCGATTGCTTTCGCCTCGGTTTTGAGCGTTTTTTTGATCGATTTTGCTTTTTGCAACATCTTCTTAATAATACACTCTTCTTCTTCTTAAACGCGTTCTTCTCTTTTCTCTTCTACTCTTTTAATTGAATTGGAGACGCTTCGCTCAAATGCTCAACGAGATGATGATGATGTGAGAGACCAAAACCTTCTTTACTCCTTTTCACGACGCGAGAGGCCAAAACCGCCTCTCGATCTCTCTTTCTCTGTTTTGTGTCCTCTCTCTTCTTCTTTCTCTCTGATTTCGTGAGAAGACGAAAGCTTTAGCTTTACTCTACTGATGCGCTTTATTTTATCGTCTGTTTGTTCTGAACTGTCGAAGAAGAGACTCCGCTCCGACCAAAACCCTAAACAAAAAAGGTTCTTCCTCTTCTTTGAGACTCTTGAGAGAAATCTTTCATATCGCTCGTTTTTCCTCATCTTTTTAAAGCACACTACTAGTAATAAGAGAGAGATTAGTAGAGAGATGTTCAACACGTTTTACAAGACGTTCATGGTGCGTTTTATCATACGAGAAGAAGGGCAGAGAAGAGCGCGTACTCTTTTTTGCGTTTTTTCTTTTAGGATGATGATGTTTTTCTTTCCCGATTTCCCTTCATTTTCAACCTCATCATCATCATCCATATTTATTAACTTTCTTTTCTTTCTCTCTCTCTCTTCAAAAAAAATAAAGTCGAACACGTCCGTGTACGTGGGCGTGATCATCGCCGGCGCTTTAGTCGGGGAGAAAATGGTCAATAAAGGGTTCGATAGCATGTGGGAAAGTAGGAATAAAGGGAAATTGTTCAAGGATTTAAAGCTGCCTGAAGCAGAGGAGGAGTAAAGGAAGAGATACGTGTGATCTCTCTCTCAAACGACAACACGCTCTCTGTGTAGGCGAGCGATGGAAGAGGATATATATGCAAGAGTAGCAGCATTGTTATTATTATTTGTTGTTGTTGTGATGCGAAAACTAATTATTATTCTTCTTATTCTTCGTCTCTTTCTTCGTCTTCTTTATCGTCGACGATAACAACGGTAACTCCTCTGTTGTTGTCCTCCGTCGAAGAAGCTTCGCCGACTCTGGTCAGCGCGATTCGAAAGAGTGGCGGACCGATTAACAAATTCAGCGCGATCATCGCGGTCGCGACGGAGGCGAATTGTTCGCCCCACGTTGCGGAAAATTTCACCGAACACGTTCTCGCCAAACCTAACGCGACGCCGGCTTGGGTCACGTGCGCCATCCAAGCGACTTTGCGCTGTTGCTCGATAGTATTATCACCACCCCCGGAGAACGACGACGTTTCCGATGAGAGGAGTAAACGACTGGCGATTCTGCACGCGATGAAAATACCGAGTATGCGAAACGCGACCAATAGGATCGCCGCTTGCGCGCTTCTCATCACGTGTTCCATTTCCAACGCCACTCCGGCGAGCGTGAAAAAGACCAAGTTGACGAAAGGCTGTAACGAGACCAAGGACGAGTGCAACGACTTCGAGCCGATGGTGTTGAAGAGTTGCTGTTGCGCCAACTTATTCGCCGCGTCCTCGTCCGCCGCCGTCCTCGTCGTCGTCGCCGCGGAGGAAAAATTACCTCTGTTGGCGCAAAATATCCCACAACACACGCACACTAACAGCGGTTCCAACAAAAACAATCGCTTGGAAACGACGAATATTGTTGTCGAGTAGACGATGGTAAACAGTGGTTTCATCGATTGTCTCATCAACGCTCGAAATCGAGTTTTTACATTCACATGCGCCGCTTGATGATCACCACCGTCCGTTTGCGCTACACTCGGCGACGGCAAGCGTCGCAACACCGAGTGTAAAGGTGCTCCAGCGAAAAAACCGAACACGAAGGAACCAAACACAGAAACCACCGGTTCTAACGCGCGAATAATCGATCTCATCTGGTACTCGTAATCGTTTGTCGACGTCGTTTCTTCTCCGCCGATTGTCGTCATCAGATGCCTAAGAAGCGCGCTCGTCTGATCATGATTAATATCTGTCGTCTCGTTCACCATCATCAACGAGGATACTACAGTGCTACTCTCACTACGACTACTACTATTTTGACTACCATCACTGCCTCTACTACTAGTGCTACCGCCAACGCTCGCGTCCATCAATCCTAAAGATTCAATCATCTCCATGTTCAAAGCGAACAAAACGACGACCAAAACGTCCTTCAAAACCGTCACCGAGACGACCAATTTTGAAAACGGTCCTCTCGCTTCGGTTTCTCTCAAAACGGCGATCGCCGAAGCTGGACTCCGAGCGATCGATAACGTAGCTATTAACGATCCTACCGCGCACGCTCGCAAGTACTTTCGCCGCCGCCGTAAAAAAGAAGAATCGTCGTCTTCGCCGCCATCGTCGTCAAAATCGTTCCGATTCATATCCTCTAAAAACTCAACGCGATCGGAAACCTTCCCGACCGTAAACGCCGTAAAAACTGTCATCCACGTAAACAAAGCGATCGAAATCGTCCAAACTATAATCTTTCTCGCGTCTCCTCTCAGATCCCTCGCGCTTAACTCCGCGCCCGCCGATACGCCGATGACGGATAAACACGCGTTGTCGACCAACCACAAGGACTCGCGAACGACCAAAGGCGTCAGTACGTTTAAAAACTATATATAGTAAGAATAATAATAAGAACACATAACATAAGAATCAAATAAAGATAAGTCTTACCGAGGTGCTGGATAAAATCCCGACGAATATGTAAGATGTCACGAGCGGCATCTTAAACGCTTTGAAACCACCGAAAGCACTACTGTTGCTGAATTTGACACCGCTCGTATTCATTCGTTTCCCGACGACGTGAGCGAAGAGCAAAATCAATGGTAATCGGCACATGGCGTCGAATAACGTCAGTTTGTTGTTTTCTTCTGTTGTTGTCATCAAAGTCGTCGTCATTTTGTCTTCTTCGCTCTCCTCTTCCTCTTCCTCCGGGGGTTTCTTAACGAACAATTATCCAATTAATTTTCCCTTAGTATTCACTCCTTTCACCAAGAAGAAGAGGAAGAAGAAAACAGGATGAGAGAACACGAAAGGGCAATAAAGACACCAACACAAGGCTTTTTGATTCTCTCTCTCTCTCTCTCTTTGTCTCTCTCTTCCGTTCGAGATGTAATAAAAGAATCCTCTGCTTGAGCAGCAAATTTGTGCAGAAAGAGATATTGAAGAATTTTAATAGAGAGGTGAAGAGTTTTTATTGTGCGTTTCTCTCTCTTTCTGATGTTACAAGTTTTATTCTGATGATGATGATGATTAGGACGTGTGCAATTCTCCATATTCGTATCGCCAACCGTCTGGTAATGGGCAGTTGTTGTCGAGGAGGTATTGTACGCATTCGGGGTGGTTGTTCTCGTGCGCGGAGCGTATGGCGTCCTCGTCCCAAGGCGCTTTGGCGGTTTCGTGCAAGTACTTCAAACAGTCCAAGTGGCCGTACTTGGCTGCATACGCACACGCATCTTCGTCAAATTTATCATACTTACGCTCGACAAGATATTCGAGTATATGAAGATGACCATTGTGAGCCGCCCAAGCGGCAGTTCCATAATCCCAAGGCGCTTTGACTTCTTCGTGTAAGTATTTGAGGCACGCGAGATGACCGTTTTCGGCAGCACATGCACACGCAAACACATTGATAGGACACTTATTTGCAACGCAATACTTTATCATTTCCAGATTACCTTGTTGTGCGGCCATACTAATCGTCCTTGAATCCCACTTACACTTTTTCTCCTCTCGCGCCCACTTGAGCAACTCGAGTTTATTCGTTTGAGCAACTTTCATGCAGAAAGAAGTTTCGTCCCAGCCTCTCGGCCACAACGATTTATGCTCCCACGCAAACTCCAAAGTCGATATCGATGACATCTCTTTCACTTTAAACCCCTTTTTCAACTCCTCCTTGCGTGACGATCTCTCAATCAACTTTCTCGTTTCACTATTCACCCCGTACAAGAATTTAAGATCCGTTCGATTCAATCTCGGCAAAATATGCGTGAAACAAATATCGTCGCACTTCACGATCAAGCCCCACAACGACAAAGAATCCCTCTCGTCCCCCATTAAAGTCTTTTGCTTACGAACGTCGTCGTTTGAACCAAGCGCAACGAAAAGGAGGAAGAAGAAGAAGAAGAAGAAGAAAAAGTGAAGCATTTTTCGCATGTGATTTCAAGGCGTTTTCAAAAGGCGTTTATGGGAAAAAAAAGCTTCATTGCACAGAGCATTCAACAACACAGAAACCCACTCGATGAACGCGTTGGAAAAATCGAACGACGCTCCGCTCCCCGTGCACTCGCAAAGAGCCGTCGAGGACTTCTCGGAGCAATTTGTGAGAGAAAAAGGCGCGCACGGAATCGTCAAAGAGCAGCAGCAAACGAACGTCGTGAACGACGTTTTATTCGCGACGGCGAAGACGTTCCTCGAAAATGCGATCGTTCGCTGCGTCGTCGGCACCACAAGCACCACCAGCAGCGAAGGAGGAGGAGGAGGAGACTTGAATAAGGACGACGACGAAGCCATCGTTCACGCGTTGCGCCGAGTGAAAGCTGTGCTCAACGAGAGAATAAGAGGGAGAACAAATGCGGACGTGATTTTACTCAACGCGGTAGACCGAAGTATTGTCGTCGCCAAGGAGGAGTTGATTGCGTTTCGAGAGGAGAAGAAGAACAAACAGACGGGTACAAAGAAGGGTTTGAATAATAACGAGAGTTCTTTTAAAGTGTACAAACAAAACGTCATCTCTGCGATCCGGGAGATGATCGCGTCCGACGTGGACCAGGCGAAGCGCGCGATTGGCGAATACGCGTGCGAAACGTGCGGGTCGGATTGCGTGGTCATGGTTTTAGGCGTTCGCGACGGGTTGGTGGAGAACTTTTTGAAAATGGTCGCCAGGAAGAGGAGGGTGAAAGTGATCGTTTTGGAGACGTCGGTAAGTTACGAGGAGAGCGGGAAGGCGATGGCGGAGGAATTCGCGAGGAAGATTTTGATGAGTACGAATACTAACAACAGCAACAACAACAACAACAACAACAACAAAGAGACAACGAACAGCGCGGTTGAGGTGACGATAGTACCGGAATCGAACGCGTTCGCGATGGTGTCCCGAGCGCACTTAGCGGTTGTTTCCGCGCAACTCGGCGTCTTTGAAGACGGCTCGTTTTACGCGCCTCCGGGAACTGGAAACATCGCGCGAGCGTGCGAAAAGTTCAAAGTCCCTCTCGTCGCCTTAGCGCCGAGTTTGAGTCTGACGACGTTGGAGAAACCACGGATTGAGAGGACGAACAGCAGCAGAAATAGTAGCAATCATCACAATAGCAACAACAACAACGACAACATTGACGACGAAAAATCACTCCTCCTCTCTCGAGAGCGAAACGGAAACCCGGCGGAGGTTTTAAAACACTTCCGCGCGCGAAGCGCGAAAACCGGTCGAGACGTCGACGCCGTCGCACATCCGACGAGAGAGTTTATCGACCTTCACGAAAAAGTCGATTTGGCGTTCGTGACTGATCACGGCATCGTCGCTCCCGAGAACCTCAAAAGGCTCGCCAGAGAGTTGTATTCTGCGCCTTAACGTAGGACGGAAACGACGACGAATTATTTAGGGTCATTGAAACCCTAAACATTCGTACGGAAAAAAAACATTTTCGACAAAAGTACGGGAAAAATCACGACGCGCGAACGCGCGCTTCGACGCGACTTTGAAGACGTAAACGACGATGGAATCACCTTTACCATCACCACCGTCATCATCGTCGTCGAAAAAATTAGTCGTCACAGCAGAGAATGCGTTGTCCAGGTTGCGCGTTGTTGAAGAGGACGACAAAGAAAAGGTTACACAGCATTCGCCTCCTCCAATGACACCGTTATCCCCGATAAAGATTAAGACGGACGAAGAGGAAACCGCGAGAACGAAGAAACCGACGACGCTGTTGGAAAAGATGCGACCGACGAGTTTGAAAACCAAAATTAACGAGAATCTTCAACCGTCTCTGAGGATGAGAGTGACCGCGAGCACGGACGAGTTGCTCAATTTGGAAATCAGAGAGAAAAACTATCGCGAGTGCAGACACGAAGCGTCCGCGATATACGAGAGTTTCCTCTACGTCGGCGGAGACGAGCTGGTGAAGAAAGAGAAACACGCGAGAAAACTGAAAGAAGAATTAAACGTGAGACGGATTTTGTGCTGCTACGAGAACGATTCGAACAACAACAACAACAACGGAGGATTGTTGAACGACGAATGTCTCTCGCCGGGGAGTTGCGCGAGCGGGACGAGCGCGTCCACGCCAACGCCGAGGACGACGGAGGGAGGATCATCATCAGACGATAAATTTGATTCTTCCACGTATTTTGAACGCATGTCGTTGCCGCTGATGGATACGAGCGATGAAGATATCGCGTGCGTTTTGTACGACGCGTTTGATTTTATGCTCGGCAACGAACGCAGAGAGTGCGTGTGGGAGAAGAACATCAACAGAAGGGAAAAAGAAGAGGAAGATTATAAAGAAGAAAAAGATGATGACGATGAAGAAGGTGGGTGTCTCGTGCACTGTCAAATGGGCTGTTCGCGTTCGGTCGCTATATGCGTCGCGTTTGTCATGTGGAGAGAAGGTTTAGCCTACGACGAAGCGTTTGAAAGAGTAAAGAAAGCGCGCTCGATTGCTCGTCCAAACATTGGGTTCGTGAAGACGTTGGAAGCGTGGCACGAAGCGAGAACGAATCGATCGACTAGTTCATCGTCGTCTTCGATGCTTTCCGACGTTGTCTCGTACAGAATAGTCGAACACAAAAACAGAAAAGGATACATCGTCCCGAAGCGCGAGAATAATAATACTACGAATAATAATAGCAGCTATAACAACAACAACAACAACAGCAAGGATAACAACAACAACATCGGAGGAGGAGAAGGTGGAATGTCGCCAGTCAGTTGCTGTTTAAGCCCGAAAGACGACCCGAACTTGGTCGCCTTGCGCTTCAAAAACGAAACCTTCTTCAGTAAGAAAAATACGAAATGCGACGACGACGACGACAAAACATTCTTACAGCCGACGATAATCGTCGGCGACCGAGTCGACCGCGAAAACGACCCGAGAGTAGACGAACAAACGCTCGATAAAATCACCAAGCAAATTCTATTCTACGAGTACGGCGTTCGAGTTTCGCGCGAGTTTTAGTTTTTTTAGTTTTAAGAGTAGATTTTGCTTAGTAGTAATAATAGTAAAAGAGATTACAACGCAACACATCTCTCTCTCTCTCTCTCTCTTTCTCATTCCTCTCTTCTCGCGCTTGCACATCACGTGCATTTCATCATTCCTGTTGCGCGGTAATAAAACGGAAATCGATACCTTTCATTCGTCTTCAAACGCGCGACGCGCGAAGCGATCGCATCACGCCAAAAATCCAAGCCTCCCCCCGTTGGCTTTCGCGGTTTTGATCAGTTTTTGTCGTTGTTTCGTCGTCGCGCCAAACTCCGAGCAGAAATCGCCAATCACTTGCGAGTGTAAAGAAATCGCTTTGCCTCGTAATTGGTTGAATCGTTTCACGCCGATGATTGGTCTGATGGCGACCACGAGTGGCGCGAACACGCCGCCTTCGTTGACGTTTCCCATGGACACTATCTTTAAAGCATTCCTTTTCCCCGCTGGTTTTCTCTGATGTTGCGTTGCTAAAACTGCGCTAAAACTATTATTGCTACCGTCATTTCTCACGTGTAAATGTCGACTGCTTAACGACAGAGACGAGGAGGAGACAGACGTTTGAGAGCACGGTCCGCAGAGTAAAAAAGAGGACATGATCTTTTATTCTTGTGTGTGTATATATCGAGCGCTTAAAAAGTAACGATGATGCGTGGAGAAAAGATTACCTTAAAGGTGGACCCGCCACGTCTCGTCTGAGCCACAAAAATAAAAATTGTCTCGAGTAAGAAGTATGCACTAAGAGTTTAGGGTTTAAGTGCAATTTTCTTACTCTCTGAGCGCCAAATTTGGAGTTCGTAGTCCACAGTGCTTACTCGTAAGTCTGTGTTACTTACTCTCTTCTTCTTTTTGTTTGTCTCCTGCTCTTTTTTCTTTTTTCTCGCGTTGCAGTAAATACACGCACAACACACAGACAAACATAGACACGAAAACGCGCGCGCGTCAGAGAGTAGTATATAGAGATGTGAGGCGAAGAAAGAATACACATACCAGTGTACAGCAAAATACCTTCTTTATGATGTGGTTTTACAGTAGTAGTAGTAGTAGTAGTATTTTTGTGCTACCTATTGCTAGTGCTGCTGCTAGTGCTCTTTTATGAGGAGGAGTATTTAGTATTATTCTCGCAAAGTTAGTCGTCTCCTGAATCGTCGATTTCCTCAGCCTCGTCAAAGGCCTCTTGTTCTTTGCGTTCTTTTTCCAACTGCTGCTTGGATTTGATTTCCACGTTGATGAAATCGCTCGGGTCGGTAAATCCATCTATTTCGCTCTCGAAACCAAGCATATCGCCGACTCTTTGGCCTAACGCGACGACTTCGGTTTGTTTCGCGCACGCGACGGAGGAAGCGCGTTGGTCGCCGATTTCCGCGGCTTTTTCCGCGCGTAAAGCGCCTTCGAGGTACGCGGTTGCGGTTGTAGTGGTAGTAGTGGATGATGATGAAGAAGAAGAGGACGCGTTGTTCTCGTCGTCATTGTTCGTGGTAGTACTTTTCACCGATGCGGCGTTCGACCACGGGACGCTCGTGATGGTTCTTTTTATGACTTCCTCTTTCGTTAAATCGGCTTGGTCGCCGCCTTTCTTTAACACGGAATCGCACAAGGTTTTCCTGAAATCCTGCGACGCTCTGGCGATGCCTCTCCTGAATCCTAACGGCCAATTGTCCGGAGATTGTCGTCGCCATTCGGTTGCTTTTTTGTACAACTTTTGCGAGCTGGAAATCTTTCTCAACTCTTTCGCCAAGTGCGCGCTCGAATCGAACTTTTTCACGTCGACGATGCAGTCACCTTCTGGACACGGGAGGTACTCGTACACGTTCGCCGTGCCAAAATACACCGGAATAGACCCTCTCGCCAACGCCATCCATAAGTCCGCGTGAATTGCACCCGGGCAATCCGCATCCTCGCCGACGTAATAAAATAAATAATCGGACAACGCTAACTGCGTCTTGGTGAAGAAATCGATGCCGCCGGATCCCATGACTTTGTGTTCCGGTAAACCCAGCGGTTCGTTCGTGTTTCTCCGACACTCGCCGATGGAAAACACCGGGAAATGCTTGGACACTTCTTTCAAAACCTTCATTTTCGGCGCGTTGTCCGGGCAGTTCTTTCCCAACCAAGCGATGCCGGGGATGCGCGATTGCTTCGAGCGACTAAACGCTTCGTAGGAAGCCATCAAACCTTTGGTCGATATCATTTGTGGAAGCCATAAAGAGGAGGCTTTCTCGTTCCCGTGCGCGATGTAATCCACTTGAGAGAGTAATCCTTCGTTCATTAAATCCTTTCCGAACGCGCCGGGTGTTTCCAACGAGGCGTACACGTACACTTGATCCGGATTTTGCTTCGCCGGAAGTCGCCACAACGCCGCTTGTTGTTGTTGTTGAGATTGTTGTTGTTGTTGTTTTTCTTCTTGTTTTTCTCCTCGTTGGTGCAACACTACTTCTTCTTTCTCGCCTAAACTCTTTTTCTTCTTACTCTTTTTATTATTGAGCAACATTCTTCGGTTTGATTTGCTCTCCCAAAACGCCATTTGATCTTCGTAAATAGCCTCTTCGGTGAACTCGATCGGATCTTGCGCCGTTCGATTTTCGTTCTCGAGAGAACTATCGATCATGATATCTTGATTGATATCCGGCCCAAGGATATCGTTATCGAAAAAACCGAGTTTTGCCATGAGTTTAGCGCCAATCGTCGTGCCTTCTTGAGGAGGCGCTGGATTCTCTCTGCTCACGTACGCGCCTTTTAACAAAACCGATCCGGATTGAAACACTCTGACGTCCGCTTTGGCGCACTCGGGACCGGAATCGTACACAACGTTCGTGAAACACTCCCCGGCGCTATTCTTCCCTTCCGGTTTGGTTTGAATCAACGCGTCCATCCACGCGCCGGCGCCTAATCGCACGTCCCAATTTTCCATATCGTCTAAACACAAGGAAAATTTATGTTTCGAGTTTGGCACCGTGCTATCATCGACGAGATCGTCGCCGCCGCCGCCATTTATCGACGCCGCAAACGTCGCGCTCGAGTGTTTCCACTTATTATTATTACTATTCTTGTTGTTGTTCCTACTTCTCGTACTACTACTACTGCTACTGTCTTCGTCGTCTTCTTTTTCTCGTCTCCCTAACGTCCCTTCTTCTTCTTGATTTTTCTCGTACAGCGTCTCTTTATCCGCCCTGAGCGCTTCCACTAACTTATCCAACTCAATCTCCCCGTCTTTCGCCAACCACTTCTCGAACGGTTTCACTTCCTCTTTCGTCAAAATCGTTCGCGCGAACGACTTCCCGTTGCTGTATTTCGTCGTCTCCACTTTCTCCTCTTTTTTCCTCCTCTTTCCAGATTTCTCCGCAGCGAAGAAAGCGTCTTTACGCCGACCATCTTCATCTCCATTTTCATCCTCCTCCTCCTCCAAAGAATCAGAACCAGAACCAGACGTTTTCAAAAAGACACTCAAAGGTACGAGTTCGTTCGTATTTTTCATCAGCGTTTCCTCCAGCATGTCCGCGTTCATCGCTCGAACGAGCGCGTTTTCCTTCGCTCGAATGTAGTGGCTTCGGTGGACAAATCCCACGCACACAAAGGCAAAAAACGCGGAGAATAAGACTAACACGAACACCGCGGAGTGCGCGAAAACATCGTGAATCGTTTTATTATTATTATTATTATTCGGTCTTTGAACTTCTTGGTCTTCTTCTTCTTCCTTTTTGGTAAACTTCTCTTTGTTTCGTACGGAGGACTCGCGTTTCTTTCGGAAACTTTCGAGGGCGGATTTCTCCTCGCGAATGTTATTTCTCGACCCCGATGCGTTTACGAGTGTGGTGGTTAAAAGGGGATCTCTCTCGCCTCTTGGTGCTGAAAGCGCCTTCATGATTCTCTTTTGATTCGAATCTAGTAAACGCGTTTAGTGATAAATCGTGCGCGTAAACGCGTTCGTTTGTGACGATGAAAATCAACCCGCGGGCCCCGGAACACACAAAAAGTATTTAGGGTTTTTGATTGATACCCTAAATATGATGTGATATATCTCTCTCTGTGTTATTACAACGTTCTTTTTGCTGTGGTGGTGGTGGAGGTGATGGTGCCGACCTCGACGATTGTTTTCTTTCTTTCTCGTCTTTACGTCTCTGTTGTTATGAGTAGTGTTATTGTTGCGAGTAAAGTCTCTTCCCGTCGTCGTCGGCGAATGCGTTCGCTTTGCATTTCTCCTTTGCGAAGGCGGGCGAGTTTTGTCTCGCGCTGACCTCTTTCGCGAGCTTCCACAGGACGCCTTTTCTGTTTTCGCCTTCTTTTTCTCCTACTTCGTCGTCGTCTCTGTTTGTTCTTCCGTTATTGCTTTTACTGTTATTGCTTTTACTGCTGCTTCTACTTCTAAAACTACTATCGGCGAACCAGGCGTCCAGGGAAAAAACCTGAGGAAAACGGCAGTTCAAGTCTTTACTCACGAGGTCGACGAACTCTTCAAACACGAATCGATCGGCGTATTTCAACGTCAAATCGACGATTGTTTTCGGATGGTGATTTTTAATCAGCGGCCAGATGGAGTTTTCAACCGTTTTCGCCTTGGCGGTGAGAATCCAAGACAGTTTCGTTAAACGCAATTCGTCTTTCTCCGTTTGATTGTTAAACGTGCGAACGACGTCGTAGTTGTACTCTTTCATCTTCGCGACGTCGTCGGTATCCGCGTAGCCGTTTTCCAACACCCACGGCCATAAAAAGGGCGAATGTTTTTCCGTCGTGTTGTACGCGTTAAAGTTCTCAAACGCGATTAACACGCGCTGGTTTTTCTTCACCGACTCTTCCAACGGTCGCGTCCAAAAGTTTTCCTCCTCTAAAGGGTAATACGGCACGACGAGTTCCCCTAAAGCGCCTAAAACTTCACTCGCCAACTGCTCCACGGCGTCTTCGTCCGGGTCGCCGTAAAAGTGCGACATCTCCACAATCACCACCTCCGTCTTAAACGCGTTCACGAAACTCTTGATATCTTCTAAAACGGTCACCACGTCCACCCCGACTAACGAGTGGTGTATTTTCCACGTTTTCGTATCCGGTTGCCACCCGCATCGTAAATCCAAATACCTCGCCCCCGTTCTCAGTTGTTCGAATATCGTCTGTTTCTGCGTTTTCGCCCATCGAGCGACGAGCTCGTCGATCGGAATCCCAACTGTTTTGATGATTTTCGATATACTTTGTAGCCATTCCGGTACGCCTCTTCCGCCAGAATCCGGTTGGAATTTCGAGGTTAAGTAATACGAGCCGCTATCGTGCGTGCCAGGGAAGACGAGATTGACCGGCGAGAACTTTGCGTAATTCTCTGAATCCGATTGCCAGTTCGTTGACGAATACTTTAGAGATGCCAATCGCACCGCTTCTGAAAAATCGTAATCGAGATGATCACTTCGCGTCGTCATCGTCGTCGTTTTTGGCACACTTCTCGAGTGCACCACTGGGAGCGGTCGTTGGAGGATCAAAACGCACGTAAAAAGCACCGATACTGGAAGAAAGAAGCGCGTTAAATGTCCCATGATGATGATTCAATCTGAATTTTCGCGATGACTCGCGAGTGTCAATCGTTCCACTCTGATGATGTGTACTTTGGACGTGCAACTCTCTCGCGATCCTTCTCGTCGTTTGCCCCGCAACGCGCGACAAAAAGGTATAACTCGTCGCTTCTTTTTCGCTCGGGTAGTAAAACTGTAAAGCAACCAAAAGAACTACAAAGAAGCACTTTGAGTAGTGGGGAAACGAGAGTAAAAGACAAAGCGTGGAGGAGGAGGAGGCAAAGAGGAACTTAATTGTCCGGATTTTGTGTTTCTCTCGGAACCATCCGTTTTTCGTCAAAAATGTCTCCGTGAAAGCGAGATATATCCTTCCTGCTTCAGAGAAGCACGCGACTCGCATCGCGACGAATTGAGCGCACAGAGCACATCGCGCACTAAAACTGTGTTTTTGTATATTTTATAGAAACACGGAGAGAAAAAGTGGAAAGAGAGAACACGACGAGAAGAGTTGTTGTTTGGGAATTTCTGGCGGCGTGAGAGACAAGACTACGCGTGCATCAGTGCGAGAAGAACAACAACAACAACAACAACGCTCGCGACGAGAGCGAGAACGTATCATCACATCCTCGAAGAAAGGAGTACATTTACTACGCTCAAAGTTTTTCAAGATGAAGATGCCAACATACGACCAAAATCCAGGCAAGAAAGCGTACTCCGGATTTGGAAATCTGATGCTCGAAAAGATGGGGTGGAAACGCGGAGACGCGTTAGGCGCGAACCCGTCGAAAGGCTTGAAAGAAGCCATCTCCGTGGATATGAAAAACGATCGAGAAGGCGTCGGGAAAGAGAAAAAGGAGAGGTATAACTGGGAGGAGAAGTGGTGGGAAGGGCACTTTAAATCCGCGGCGGAGAAATTCGCGCTGGCAGTCGTCGAAGGAGGAGGTAAAGGAGGAGGAAAAGACGACGACGACGAGAGGAAGGGAAAAGGGAACACATCGAATTCGTCGTCGTCGTCGTCGTCGGAGAGCGAAGATGAGTTCGAACGAAACGTTCGCGAAATAACCTCTGGTAATAATGTTTTGACGACGAAAGAAGAAGAACTTAAAGAAGAAAAAGGCGACGACGGCGTGAAATACAACGGGTGCCAGAAAGAGCTCGAAGTCGCGAGGGAAATCGCGAGAGAACAGAGTTCGTTTCGAGGAAGGAAAGGAAAGTTGAAACGCATCGCCGGTTTCGAAGAAGCGCAGATGAACGCTTTGTTGAAGAAACGCGGTTTTAGCCGAGAAGAGACGATCATGAACACGAATTTAGAGATTAGGGAAATTAGAAAAGCGGAGGAGAAAGACGACGACGATGAAGAACGAAAAGAACGAGAAGAGAACACGAAGAAGAAGAGACGAAAGAATTTTGAAGAGAAGAAGAAAGGCGGCGAGGCGTACGAAGGAAAACCGTCGGAAACGACGGAAAAATTTTCGTGGTGGCGCAACGCCGGATTTTCCTGGGGCGGTTTAGTCGGGAGTAAACGAGAGTTAGATCGAGACGTCGATATCAACGAGGATAATCACAAAGAGAATAATAAGAATGGGTTCACGGAGGATAAGCAGGAGGATATATTCAACCAGGCGCACCAAATGGCCTCGGCGAAAGGATCGAGACGCGGTTTAGGCGATAAGGCCAAGCTTGGGAAGGAGTTTACGGGGACCAAGAGAAGTTTCGACGAGGACGAAGAAAAAGAAGACTTTGAGAAGAAAAAGAGGAAGGAGGAGAAGAAGATGAAGAAGAAGAAAGAGAAGAAGAAAGAGAAGAACAAGAGTAAAACGAGAGACGAGGACAATGTCGGGGAAAAGAAGAAGTCCTCGTCCAAGAAGAAGAAGTCCAAGAAGACAAAGTAACGTTAGTACTACGCGTTTAGAAGAATTTAGCTCAATGTAGCCGCGATAGAAGAAGAAGACATTATTAATTAGCGCTCGCAGACGACGAAAAAGATGATTGATTATTTATTATATACTATGATTAATCGTTTATCTAATGTTACAAGTTTAATTCTAATGCGCGGTACACTCAGCCTCTCGCTCTCTCCTCACCCTCTAATTTAACTACGGAAAGCCGATGAAAATTCTTTCGATTTTACCCCTTTTCCCGTAAGTATCCGTGTCCTCTCGCGCGTTCCCTCTCTAATTCTTTGCCCCGTCCTCCTTATACTTCTTCTGCAACAACTTTCGATACTCCTCTTGATTCGACCACAACCCCGCCGCGTGCGTATTCAGCGGCGAATCGTTATTCGGCTCTCCCAACAAACTCTGAATGGACAACAAAATCGTCCTCACGTTATACGCCGGCGACCACTGCTCTTTCAAAATATCCAAGCAAATGTTCCCGAACTGATCGACGTTCGGATGGAAACACGGGGTGGAAAATTTCACCACCGGCGCTTTAAACGGGTACTCGTTCGCGAACGATAACGTCAAGGAGTACTTCATGTTTTCGTACACCGTCCCTTTGGCGCCTTCGATCGTCCCGACCCAGCTGAAGATGTTGTCCCCATCCGGGAACGCGGAGATGCCGCTGTCCGAGGAGGTCATCAGGGACATCAGCTCCGTTTGTAATCTGTTTTTATGTGTAATAGTTGAGTAAGAGTTTCAGCACAGTTTAGTCTCGTCTGGCGTTTTTTAAAGGTTTTCTTCGAAGTACTTTTGACATCCATCCAAAAGGGGTAACCAAAGCAAAAAAAGATAACAAAAAACCGAGAAACGCAACCACTTTACGGGAAAGAAGAAGAAAATGTGCTCCGCGCTTTCTCTCTCGGAAACGGGACGAAAGGTTTCACGCGCGAAAAAGAATGTACCTTCTCGCCACGCTCGCGCTATCCGAGCTGGAATTTTGGCTCTTATCTGATTTTGCCGTCGGCGAACCGACGGCGTGTTGCCGTTGCGTCGCGCTCGACATCTTCGATGATGAGGATGATTCTCGTTACGATTTTTTCTCCGTCGTTCTCGTTAGAAGGTCAACTTTCACGCGCGAATTGATGAAATGATTTCTCGTGATGCGCGCGCTCTTGCGAAAGATACGTGCTCAAAACCAATCGAAAATTCAAATCTGCGTTCACGGTACGGCGCACAAATTGAATACTTATTCGAAGAGAGAGAGTTTATCTTGGTCTCGTCGTCTGCTTCTCGCTAAGAAACGCGCTAAAATGTGAGGACAAATTTGTGGTGGTTTTTTCATGGACGAATTTTTCGCAAAAGATTACAAAATGAAAGAGGAGACAAAATTTATCATCACAACGAACAAAAACACTTTTCGCGTACTCCTTTCGCCGCCGAAAAAAAACCACCGCTGCGAATACTACTGCCGAAAATATGCTTTAAGAACTATCTCTCGCTCACACAGTGCGCAAACAAGAGACCTCGCAATCAGAGGTACCGGTCAACCCGCCAAAGGCGAGCAAGTATTCTCCGGATTGACACGGGATCGTGGTTAACGTCATGCCTTCTTTACCGGTTAACGCAGAGGATTCGACGAGGAGAGACCAGGAGAGTTTTGGCGGAGAAGAGGAGGAGTTGATGTTGTTGTTGTTGTCGTCGTGGTCGTCGTCGTTCTTCTTCGTTTTCTTCTTCTTCTTCTCGGAGAACTCGGAGAAGAGCTCGGAGCAATCCAGCGAAAGCGTTTCGAGCAACGCGGATTGATTATCGCCGCCGCCGCAGATGAACATTTTGGTGCCGTCTTCGGACATAGTCGCGCAGTGACCAGCTCGTGGGGCTATTTTAATGAGCTTTTTATCGTCTTCGTCGGAGATTTCAGAGGCGACTTTTATCCATTGGTACGCGCGCGTATCGAAACAGTGCACGTCCGTATCGCTCAAGACGTTCCCGGCTGCGCCGCCGAATACGAGAAGGAAACGGCCGCATCTTCCCGCGACGTGAGATCCTCTCGCCGTAGGTGGTGCGCAAGGAACGTATGATTTTGAACGAGACGATTTTTCGCTCTCCTCTCCTTCCGTTTTAGTAGTAGTAGTAGTGAGTATCTGTCGCCACGTTTTCGTAATCAACGAAAACTCCCACAAATCGTTCAAAGGAACAGATTTCACGTTCTTCTTCGCGTCTCCAACGGACATGCCTCCGAAGACGTACACCACGTCGTCAGTTTCAAACAACGTAGCCGTGTGTCCCGTTCTCGCGCACGGTAAATCGGAAGATCCGCCAGATCCAACCGCCGCGACGTGTTGCCATTTTAACTCGTTCAGCTTTCCTCCGATGTCCGATAAATCCAACTTGGAAACCGTCATCATCATCTTCTTCTCGAAGATATTAGTACTGTTGTTACTGTTGTTGCTATCACTATTCGTATTCGTCGTCACCAACAGCGCGTCTTCGTCGCTCTTCGTGCCGATGCCTCGAAACAAGTAAATCTCTCCATCCGCGGTGGCGATCGAAGCCGCGTCCGCGCACGGCGACCCCGGCCACTTCAACTCTTTCCTCTTCCACCTTAACTCCATCAAATCCAGCGCCCAACAATCGCTCAACAATCGTCCGTCTTTATTTCCGTGCGAAATAATCAACTCTTCGCCTACTTTATGCGCTATGTGTCCGAATCTTTTCTGCGGGAATCGTTGGCGCGTGGTCGTTTCTAACTTCTTTTCTCTGCTGCTATTATTATTACTACTCTCGTTCTCGTTCGCCACCGTTGTTGTTTTCTTCATCGGTTGCGCGACAATCGTCCTCCACTCGTTCTTTTCCGGCATCTTACTCTCCAACGCGAACCTACTCTTCCCTCCTCTTCCTTTCCGCGGACTACTACTACTCCTCTCGCCGCCGCTAAATATCACCGATCCGAACGTCCGTATTCCCTCCCTCTCCGAAGACGACGACGACGTCGTCGTCCCCGTCCCCGTCGGAGGTACGAGCAACCGCATCCCAACCTGTAAATAATACTCCTCCGAGGATTCGTCCGCCATCGATAACATCTTCGCCTTCTCTTCGTACGTGCAGTTTTCAGTCATCAACTGCCACCAGTTTTGGTTGAAGTTTTCAACCTCTTCGCAATACTTCTCCATGGCGACGATTGCGGGCATGTTTGAGACCATTTTCCACGCCTCGTATCGTAAAACGCTTTCCGGGTCGTATATTCTTTGCCAAAACGTGGGTTTGAGTAGTTCCTCCTTCTCTCTCACGCCTCCAGATCGGGTCGCTTGTTCGTGCAACGCGTAGAGTAAAAGTCTGGAATCTTCGGTGATGCCTTTGGCGTTTGGAGGCGGGTGGTCAGAAAACGCCGAGCAGAGGTAGAATTTTTCCGGGCAGTGGAGGAACAGATCTTGATTTCTTCGTTCTCGATCGTTTTGACGACCATTTGGTTCCATCTTGTTCCTCTTTATGATGCTGCTAAACAACGCGTAAAAATGAAGCAATTTGCTCCATTTTTACGCGCAAAATTCACATCTCAAAACAAAGATTACGATGATGATTTCGACGATTCCAACGGTCAAAAGCTTCACAGCGAGCGCATCGAAGTCGAAATCAAAAGCATCGTCGAAATGTGCGTCGTTTACGTCGAAGAAAATGTCGCAGTGCTGTCCTTGTTTCCGAGTACGAAATCATCATTTTCTCATCGCGGAACGACGGGGAAGGAATACAGTTACGCGGAACAGGAGTACGATTCTTCTTTGTGCACAAAGCGCGACGACGAGAACCCCTCAAAGTGACGATAAAAGCGAGAGTAATGATACGAATAATAATAACATCGTATCTTTCCGCCCGTGCATCGACATCCACCTCGGAAAGGTGAAACAAATCGTCGGCTCGAGCTTACGAGACGAAAAGTCCGTCGACGAGGAGAAACCTGAGACGAACTTTGAAACGGACGTGAAATCGAGCGAATTCGCGGAGATGTACAAACGGGATAACATCTACGGCGGACACGCGATATTGTTAAGCAAAGATTTGGAGACGAAAGAAGCGGCTTTAGAAGCCACGAGAGCGTTTCCCGGCGGATTACAGATTGGCGGCGGCGTCACCGCGGAGACGGCGTTGGAGTATCTCGAGAACGGTGCGAGTCACGTGATCGTGACGAGTTACGTGTTTCACGACGGCAAGTTAGACGAGGAGAGATTGGAGAAATTAATAAGAGTAATTGGGAAGAAACGGTTGGTGTTAGATTTGAGCTGTCGTAGAGACGAAAAAGATGGGAACAAGTATAAAGTTGTCACCGATCGATGGCAAAAATGGACCGACGTGTGCGTCGACGAGAAAACTTTAGAACGTTTAAGCGAGAAGTGCGACGAGTTTCTCGTCCACGGCGTGGACGTGGAAGGGAAAAAAATGGGTTTGGATTTAGATTTAGTGGAGTTGTTGGGGAAATATTGCCAAATTCCAGTCACTTACGCCGGAGGGGCGAGATCGATCGAGGATTTAGAGCTCGTGAAAACGTACGGACAGAATCGAGTGGACGTGACCATCGGTTCCGCCTTGGATTGTTTCGGAGGGAGTTTGAAGTACGCGGACGTGATTGATTGGCACAATAAGCAAAGAGGTCTTCTTTTAAAGTAGTAGTTGTAGCAGCATAGTAGCGTATATAATGCGTGAGTACCAGTATCATGTGTCCGTAAATGTAGTAGTAGGTACTTAAAAAATCTTCCTCTTCTTGATATCATTAGTGCAAACGAAACGTCGGCTTCGTCAACGCCTCCATGCTCGCTCCGGGTGAAAACTCCGGCGCGCCGTGCAACAACTCCAACGCGACGAGTCTGTGATACACGTCCGTCAACGCTTCTGGGTCCAAAAACAAACTCCCGCAGTGCGCTAAAATCATCCGCATGTCTTTCTCAATCGGCGCGAACCGCTTCGAACGCAAGCGCATTAAAAAGTCGTTCACGAGGAGTTGACAGTAATGCACTCTTTGGAAGTGTGGGGATTCGACCGAGGCGCCGCCGCCCCATTCGATTTTCCACGGTGGTTTTCCGACCCACGAGCCGACGCCTTCTTTTAAAGAGAAACGTATCACATCGGCTTCTCGTTTCGCCAAAACGGCTATTTTTTTACCGCCTTTTATTTGTACGGCGCGTTCGAGGTATTGCATCGCTTGGCCCCAGTAGTGGTTATTTCCTCCGTCGTCGTCGTCGTCGCTGTCGCTGTCGTCGTCGGTGGTGTAGGATGTTTGTGTCGCGAGTGCACCACCAATTTCTTCTGTGTTTTTCTCCTTTACTTTATTATGAGCTCCATCGACGTCGGCGTCGGCGTCGGCGATTGAAGAAGAAACTCCTTCGTACTCCTTCGCCCTTGGATTTCTCGCGAGCTTCTCGCGTACTCTTCGTAAACTCTCCTCCATCACTTTCTTCGTCTTCTTCCCGTCTAAATCTCGCATTAACTTTGCCTCGTCTTGGACTCTTCCACCTTTTCCAATTCCTTTTGGTGCAGTCGTGATCGTTTCTTCTTCGTCCATGTGCAAATCGAACCAAAAGACGACGGCGTTCAAGTAGCCGCTGGCGACGGTTTCTAACTTGATCACGGTTTCGCGACCTTTCTGTTTCATCGAGTTATCGAAGAAGAATTCGAACACTTTTTTCGGTTTCGTCAATCTTCGGTGTTTCACGTTTTCCATTTCAACCGGTTCGTATTTCGAATCCCAGCGGTATTTGTTTTGCGCGGACATGTCGAACCCGTCGATTTCAGTCGTGTACGCCTCGACGCCCATGGCGTATATCGTCGCCGCGGCAGGCACGACGACGGATCCGACGTTCGCGACTTTACGTCGCGCTTCTTCGATCATGTACAACACGTGTTCGCCGGTTAAGCCGCAATCGAACAAGTCGACGACGATCATGTTGCACCCTTCGTGTGGACCGTGAATGCCGCGTTCGAGTAAAGCGGCGTCTTTGCAAATCACGTTGACGTTTCGCGAGAGGTTGTTTTGGGCCACGTTTCGGCGAGTGCACGTGGCGAGGGATGGAAGCATTTCGCAGGAGATCACCGTGTCCGCGTTTGCACGAGCAGCCATCATCGTTAATAAACCAGATCCGGAACCGATATCGAGAACGTTCGCGTATCCTTCGCGATTTTTTAAGAATTTTATCTGTCGTTGAATCGCCGCGTCGTACGCCTTGGCTCGCCTTTCGTCCGCTAAAATCGAAAACTGATACTTTGGAAAACTCGCATCTTTCTTCATCATGTGCATGTAATCCGCGTCTTCGACGGTAAATTGCATGGCGACCGTGTTGTGCGAACATTTGATCGGAACGACGTGGTTCGCGTACGATTTGATCTCGCCGTCGAGGTAGAAAAGTGAAGGCGTTAAACTCGATACGACGATGTTCTCATCATCATCATCATCGGCGTCGCCAAACTCCTCCTCATTCGTAACGCCTCTGGTCGATATTTTCACGTCCTCGATCAAGTGTAGTTCGTACCAGAACAAAACGGCGTTAAACGTCCCGTCTTTCGTAAACTCGAAATCGACAAACTTTTGATCGCTCGCCTCGGGCGGATTTCCGAGATCAAAGTGCCAAATTTCCTTCGGTTTCGAAAGCGCTCTGTAAGAGTCCGGATCAATCGGGACACCGGCGGAGTACGTCGGGTGCGAACGGTATAAATCCATCGCGGAAACGTCTAACCCGCAAATATTTCTCGATTTAATCTCAATCGCTTGCGCGAACACGGTCGCGGACGACGGTAAGACGATACAGTCCGGCAAGAGTAAATTTTGCAAACAGTGCTTCGTGGACGGGATTAAACCGGAGGAGAGTAATCCGTCGTCGATGATATCGTTCAAAAACAAGTTGCAATACACCGGAACGTCCGCGAGTAAAGATAAATCCGTGGGCCTTTTATAAATCACTTTCACTTGATCGTCGCAGAATCCGTTGTTCAACAAGTTTTCTTTACACGCCATGGCTTGGTACAACCATCTCTCGCACGCGGTGACGTGGTGCGCGCCTTTGTCGAGTAAGTGCATGGTCATCAACCCGGCACCACATCCGAGATGTAACGCTCGAACGTCTTTATTTTCATTTTGGAGTTTTTTGATTGCAATCTCGATGGCTTTAGTATATTGTTTGCGTCTCACCGTATCTTCCAAGTATTTGAAATGTCTCTTCGGTATCGCGATATCGGCTTGAACCGTCATGTAATTATACGTATCTTTCAAATGGTAATCATTTTCCGCTTGGAACGGCGTTAAAAGCTGCGTCGGGAGCATATCTTTCGGATGCACTCTGTGTAACGGACTCGCGTACGGTAAATTCGTCAGTCGTTCTTGTTGATGTTTCTTTTCTGGCGCTGGTAAGCACTGGAACGTCTCTCGATTTTTGACGAAACCTTTCCCGTTGTGCAAATCCGCCAAGACGGCGACGACGGCTTCTTCCAAACCTCTTTTCAACTCCTCGTCTTTAGGGGAAAATTCCAGCCCGGTTTCGAAGACTGATTTTGCTAATCGGTGCATGCGCAAACCCATCAACGCGAACCCTTTTCTCGCGTACCCTTTGACGAACACGTTCAAGACTTGACCGCCGGCGGATTGCGTTCGATAGTATCTCTCGTTCGCTAAATCTTGCGATTTATTCGCGTCCCACAACGCCTCTTCGAACAAACCCAAGTTCAAATACGCCACCGCACGATTTGAGTGACACACGTGCATTAACTCGTGCGTTAAGTTATTCTCGTGCGCTTTTCGAAACACTTTCGCGTACTTTGCAATCGCTTCGATGTCGTCGCCTTTTTTCAACGCTTCCACCGCTTCGTTGTTCAATTTGACGATGGATTTCGATTTAAACTTTTGATCAAGTTTAAACTCCTTATCGCGTTGGCGAATAATCATCAAGCGGAGTTTTGTTTGACGTTCGTGTTCGTCTTTTGTTTTCGGACCGGCGTTTGGGTAGTACTCTTTGTCGTGTTCTTCGTTCGGTCCATCGGATGAAGATGATGATCTCACAAAATCACCACTTTGACCACCAGCACCTTTTGAATCGGTGTTCAAGGTGTCGTCCAACTTCTCGTACTCTTCCAATTCCTCCTCTGAAACCGAAGAATCGTCCTCTGAATCGTCCTCTTCGCTCTTTTCATCTTCTTTGTCTTCTTCTTCCTTTGAAACTCTCGTCTTCATCACGCGCGTCTTCTCGCCTTCTTCTTTTTCCTCGTCCAAATTTTCCTCGTCCGAATCTCGCTCTGGAAACGCAAACGCATCGTCTCCGTCTTTCTTCGAGGAAGAAGAAGAAGACAAAGAAGACGCAAAGAACTCTTCTCCTCCACCCATGATGAAACTTATAATAAACGCTTTCTACACTGTGTGTATAATAATAAACGCGCTCTTCTCTTCCGTTCAGAGCTACTACGCGAATGAATGAATTTCTAACGCATTTCACATCCTTTTTTTTCACACAGAAGAAGCAGAAAAAAAAAGAGAAAAAAATCGGAGCGTTTTTTTAAAAACCCTAAACCGTGATCCCACTAAAACGCTCAGTCGAAGAGAATAAAGTGTCGCTTTTTTTATTCAAACGACCGCTTTATTTTATCCCCATTTTTAT
>Ga0255779_1000888_pt1 | contig 35892 bp, 38 predicted proteins | sample 011ome_21_FD_179977 | JGI IMG/M metagenome (GOLD analysis project Ga0255779, IMG submission 179977) | Coastal salt marsh microbial communities from the Groves Creek Marsh, Skidaway Island, Georgia - 011508AT metaG (version 2) | ecosystem: Environmental > Aquatic > Marine > Intertidal zone > Salt... | reverse complement strand
GCGAAGCCAAGGTTCACACCTTGTCCTGCTAATGGATGAATTGAGTGCGCTGCGTCTGCTAATAAAACAACCGAATCTTTAATATATTCTTTAAAGTAATGATTAGATAAATTAAAACTCAAAAGCTTGCTAGATATTCGCATTTTATGTCCTAACTTTTTTTCAAAATACGATAGATTTTCATTCACAAAATCTTGGATGCTTATATTTTTTAATAATGAGTTATCTATGGACCAAACAACTGTATGGGTGCTTTCAATTGGAGATGGCATATATGCAAAGATACCAATCTCGGAAAAAAATTGATGTGCCTCGCTGCTATCATGATCTGATTCAACCAAGAAGGTCACAGCAGTTTGTTTGTAATCTTTAGATACGTTATGAAAATTATATAAATTTGCCACATTCGAATTTCTTCCATCGCAAGCAATTAGAATTTCTGATGAAAGCTTACTTGAATCTGATAGCACTATATCGGTTTTCTTTGAATTCTTATTTAATTCAATTGATCTAATTTCTCTGTTAAATAAAGTGTTATCAATATTATCTTTTTGTAGCGCTATATTTAATTCATCAAACATCACAACAGAAGACAGCTCCATATAACCGATCTCATCTGATGAAAATGTTATTTTTCCAGAGCTACTTCCATCTGATGCATGAATTTTTTTTACACTTGCAGATTGTGTTTGAATACCCTCAAGCCTTAAGAGCTCAACTGATCTTGGGTTAAGAGTTATTGTTCTAACAGGGCTTGATGAGGGTTGGAGTTTGTTACCTTTTTCAATAATTGTTGTTTTTATCCCTGAGCGTTTGAGTCTCCTAGAAATATAATTTCCTATTAGCCCCCCTCCCGATATAGTTATAGGAGCATCCATTAATTAAGACATCAATGCTTCTATTTCATCAGGGTCAGATGGAACTTTTTGAGTTAAATTAACATTGCCATCATTTGTAACAAGAATATCATCCTCTATTCTTACACCAATTCCTTTCCATTTATCATCCACGTCTGCTGAACTGCTTATATAAATTCCTGGCTCAATTGTGGTTACCATGCCTGGCTTATATGACATAAATTCATCACCTTCCATATAATCCCCAGCATCATGAACGTCTAGTCCAAGCCAGTGCCCAACCTTATGCATATAAAAATCTTTATGTGCGCCCGCTTCGTAAAGCTCATCTGGATCACCTTTAAGAATGCCTAAATCAACTAATCCGCGTGTTATTACCTTTTCTGATATTATCTGCGGTTCCATAATGTTATTGCCTGAACGGACTGCTTGGATTGCTTCTTGATTGGCTTTATAAACGATATTATAAATTTCGCGCTGTTCCGTAGAAAATTTTCCATTAACAGGAAATGTTCTTGTAATATCAGATGCATACATCTCATATTCACCACCGGCATCAACAAGGATTAGTTCTCCGTCAAGAAGTGGTTGATTATTTTCAACATAATGAAGTACACATGCATTTTCTCCGCCAGCTACAATTGGGGTATAAGCTGGAAACCTGCTGCCTCTTTTTGCAAACTCATACAAATATTGTGTCTCAACGTCTTGCTCTGTTTGGCCAGGCTTAATTGTTTTCATGATTTCAACATGTGCATCAGCAGATATTTCACATGATTTTTTTAATACATCAATCTCTGCGTCATCTTTGATAAGCCTAATATTTCCAACTAATGAAGTAGAATCTACCATATCGATAGTTTTGCTATGCCTTTCTGCTGCATTTGCAATATTGGTCCATTCAATAACTTTTTTATCAAAATCTTGATCTTTTCCAAAAGAGTAAAAGAGCTTCTGCTTGCCTTTTAGTATCTCAGGCACTTCTTTGTCTAGGTCTGAATTATTGAACGCTTGATCAAAAAGATAGTCTTTTACAGCACCTTCAGGTCCTGCTCTATAACCATCCCATATTTCTTTAACCTTATCTTTCATGGGAACAAAAATTATTGAATAGATATTGTTATTATCATTTACTAGCATCATTACAGATGAGGGCTCAGAAAAACCTGAAAAATAATAAAAACTGCTGTCTTGTCTAAAGGCATAAGCAGTATCTGAATTCCTATACTTACTTTCAGCACCTTTCAATATGAGAGCTGAGTTATTGGGAATAACATTTGTTAAACGCTCTCGCCTATCTTTAAAAATATTTTTTTCCATAATTTATTTTACTCTTTTATAAAACAAACTTCCCTATTTATTCCATAAGAATTAAACTAAATTATGGAAAATAATAATGATTCGCTTTTACTCTTAGAAAAAAAGCTAGATGAGCTAATTGCTAGATTTGAAGAGCAGAAAGGTATTATAGATTCCTATATTCACAAAGAAAGAGAGTGGAAAAAAACTAAATTACTCCAAACCAAGGAAATACGTTCACTCAATGACCACATTGAAAAGGTGAAAGCAGATGGCTAATATAGAAACTGTCCAGCTTAGAATTTTTGGAAGAGACCTTACCCTTTCTTGCCCTTCTGATGAGAAAGAACAATTACTTAAGTCTGCTGCTTTGCTAAACGAAGAATTAGACAAGATTTCTGATAAGCAAAATGCTCTGGTTATTGCCGGATTAAGTCTTGCAAATAAGGCTATTAATGGAGAAGGGTCGTCTGGACAAGATAACAAAGCTAGCGCAGGAGAAATTGATAATTTAATTAGAAAGATAGAATCTGTATTATAGAATTCCCCTTCAACAATCTTATCAACTAATTTATAATTGACTCACATTCTGGTTCACATGCTAATGTATCAATAAATTTGAACCGATACTTATAAATAGGTGATATTCCTCTTCTATTGTTGTGCAGTACCTAATAGGGAAGCCTGATTTAGAATGATATTCACCACCTGACCTTTCGGTTCAGGTAAGATGCATGGCGGTGATCTGGTTTGTTAGCCTCGGCACAATTTATGTTGAAAAATCAAATACGAAAATCACTTTTTGAGCAGGGGCTTGCTCTTTCTAATAGGGCTGTTCAAGAGAATAACAAAGAAATTCAAAAAAGAGTGATAGATAACTTTGAGCTCTCTTTAATGAAAAACATCTTAATGTATTTCCCATTTAGGCAAGAAATAGAAGTTAATCTTTTATCTGAGGAACTAAAAAAATTCTCCAATGAAATCTATATGCCTAAATTGTTATCAAATAGAAAAATGGTATTTAATAAATTTGTTGAAGGCCAGAATCTAACAAAGAATAATTATGGCATTCTTGAGTCTGATAGCGAAGTTTACCTTGAACCAATTAAATTTGATGTAATGTTCATACCTTTTGTTGGTGTTGATTTGAATGGTTTCAGGTTGGGCTATGGTGGTGGTTATTTTGACAGAGCTCTTTCTAATATCGATCATCATAAAGAAAAGCCGTTGGTGATTGGCTTAGGTTATGAATACCAATTATTAGATGCTGATTTTGGCGAACCTCATGACCTTAGATACAACAAAGTCGTCACTGAGAATCGTATACATATATTTAACTAATATATACAATAACCGCACATATTATGTATAAGGTTCTTTATTTTCTTTCTTTTTTTTCTTTAGTTGCTCTAGCTGCTGAGAGAGTAGTTATTGATGGAAATCTTGATGAACCTGAGTGGGAAAATGCATTTATTACAGATAAGTTCTACCAAACAAGTCCTTATAATTTAGAAGAAGCTAAAGATAAAACATCTGTATATATATTTTCAAACAAGGATGGAATTTATATAGGCTTTATTAATGAGCAGAGTAATTCATCAATGCTTTCAAACAAAGGTCTAAGAGATGAAATAAACTCACTTAGTGATAAAAACTCTATCAATATAGATTTTGATGGAGACGGTAATAAGGCATATATTTTAGCTGTAACTTTAGGAGATTCATTATTTGATGCCATAAAAGCTCAATCTGGAGGTTTTACAACAGACTGGGATGGAGACTGGATAGCTAAATCAAAAAAATACGATGGCTACTGGGTCTCTGAATTCCATCTGCCATGGAATGTTGTTTTAATGAGTCAGCCAGATGGATTGAAGCGAAAAATAAATTATTCAGCTCTTCGCTATAATGCTAGCGAGCAAACCTGGGTGAGCAGCTCTGGGACCATGGCAAGTAGGCCAGAATTCTTTCAGAAACTTGATTCACTTGAAATAGATAACTTTACAAAATCCAAGATTGATTTTTTTCCTTATCTTTCATCAAACTATAATTCAATAACTGATTTTAAAGAGAATAAATTTGGTGCAGAGCTTTTCTATAACTCAGGAAAAGGGAGTCAAGTTAACTTAACTGTTAACCCTGATTTCGGTCAGGCCGAAAGTGATGATGTTGTTATTAATTTTTCTGCGCAAGAAACTTTTTATTCAGAAAAAAGAGCTTTCTTTAATGAAAATCAATCGCTTTTTAACGTTAAACACTATGACAGATATTCTGTAATTAATACAAGGCGAATAGGAGCAGCTCCTGCATATGATTGTGATAATTCAGATAATCCAAGTGCTTGTGAAGATTCAAAAAAGAATTATTCGGATATTGATTTTGCCGTTAGATACACACAGAAAACTAAGAATGCAGAATTTGGTTTCTTTGCAGCAGAGGAAGCAGATGAAAACTTTTCAATAGGTAGAAATTATTATGCGTTTAGGTCAAGAACAAAAATAGGCCAAAGAACAGTTGGTCATATGATCACCCATGTTCAAGATAAATTTAATAGCACAAATTCAACAGTAAATGTTATTGATTATGTAAACGTTAAATCTGAGAAATTAAGATACTTCACGGATATTCTTTTTTCAGATAAAGAAAATAAGTCACATATGGGCTATAGATCACAATTCTCATATCAGCCATCTAATCTTTCATACTTAAGTGGCAGTATTTTATATTTTGAAGATGGCTTTCAACTAAATGATTTTGGCTACCTTAAAAAATCGGACTGGTTTCATCTAGGTATAGGTGGAGGAATAAAAAAAATAGATTTTGCCAAAGAATCCCTAATTGACCAGATTGATAGTGGCGCGGATCTTAATTATGATGCCGACACTAGCGGAAACTCGAATCCACTAAGGTTAGATCAAAAAAATGAGATTATTTTTAACGATACATCCAAACTTAAAATTGAATTCGGGCTCAGAACTTCTGGGAAAAATACAACTATTACAAGAAAAAATTCAGCTTTTCCGTTTGTAAAAATTAAACAGAAATCAAATGTGACTATAGATTTTGAGGCAAAAAATTACCAGTCGTGGACTTATGACTGGAGAATTAGTTTTGAGAATGGTGAAAAATACGATTCTTGGAACTCTGAGGGATATAAAAGAGAATTTTATAAGATAGCAGGCTCCTATTTCCCAGCTGATAATCTTAAGTTTAGTGCGCAGTATAGAATAAGAAAAGAAAGTGAATGGCTTAATTGGATAGATAATAATAATTTTGGCTCATATAAATTAGAACAAGACACCCTATCATTTGATATGAATTGGTTTAAAGGGAATAAGCATGAAATTAGATTAAAAAGCCAATTTGTTGCATTGGATGCAAGAGATCCAGTTAGTCTTATTTCTGATGGCCAAGGGTATTTATTTAATTCAGATGCCCAGCTTAATCCATTTAAAAAAGGTGTTGCTTCTTTTCAAATAAGGTACAAGTATGAATTTGCACCTCTTTCATACCTATATTTGGTCTATTCTAGAGGCGGTGATATTTATGAGGAAAATGGTGATATGTCAAAATTAGATACATTTAAGCAGCCATGGAATGACGCAGATAATGAAATTTTTTCTTTAAAGTTTAGATTAAAATATTAGTTACTTAAGGAAATCTCTATAAGCTCTATTATTCGTTTCTTCGCAAAAAATTGTGCCTGTGTTTTTAAGATGTTTTACAAGTTTAGACTTATTGGCATTTATGTCCTCTATGCCAATCAATATTTTTCCAAACGCAGATCCTAGATTTCTATAATGAAATAATGAAATGTTCCATTTATCTCCAAATCTTTCAAGAAAAGTAAGAAGCGCTCCAGGTTTTTCAGGAAATTCTCCTCTAAATATTCTTTCGTTATTTAACCCTTCCCCCTTAAGTCTTCCTCCAACCATATGTCTTAGGTGATCATTAGAGATTTCATTCTTAGTCACATCCTTAGAGGTGAAACCTGACTTTTTAAGTTTATTTTTAATAGTTTGAAAAGATTTATCTGATTTCGTTCTAATTCCAACTAACACATAAGCTTTATCTAAATCTGATTTTCTGTAGTTAAACTCTGTGATTTGTGAGTTCCCAAATATTCTTGAAAGTTTAAGGAAACTTCCAGGCTTTTCAGGGATTTGAATGCTCAATATTTTTTCTCTGTTTTCACCAAGCTCAGATCTTTCAACAATAAAACTTAATCGTTGAAAATTAACATTTGCACCACTGCTAATTGCGAGCAACTTCTTGCCTTTAACTTTTTTTGAATATGTTTTTAGCCCAGCTAATGCTAAAGCTCCTGCAGGCTCAGACAAGACCCTGGTGTCTTCAAATATATCTTTTACTGCAGCGCATACCTCATCAACACTCACGGTAATAACTTCATCTACGCATTCTTTGATTACCTCAAAATTATTTTTTCCAACCTGTTCAACTGCCACGCCATCTGCAAAGAGCCCCACTTCTTTTAATCTTACTCTTTTATTAGCTTTAACAGCCTCTGCAAGACATGCAGAATCCTCAACTTCAACCCCAATAAGTTTAACTTTCTTTGCCTTTTGAGATATCCATGCGGAGACACCGGCAAGAAGACCCCCTCCTCCAACCGGAACAAAAATAACATCATACTCCTGATCAGATTCTAAGATTTCTTTACCAATTGTGCCCTGGCCGGCAATTGTATATTTATCATCAAACGGGTGCACAAAAGCAAAGTTATTGTTTTTAGCAATCTTTTTAGCTTCTTTTACAGCAGCATCATAGTTGTCTCCATGGAGAAGAACCTTCGCTCCATGTCGTTTTACAGCCTTTACCTTTATTTCTGGTGTTGTTATTGGCATAACAATTAAGCAATTAATTTTAAGTTTTTTGCATGAAACAGCAACGCCTTGGGCATGATTGCCTGCTGATGCAGCAATAACTCCAGCATCTTTTTGCTTAGGCGTTAAATTTACTATTTTGTTATAAGCTCCACGATTCTTGAATGAAAAAACAGGTTGTAGATCTTCCCTTTTTAAATAAATCTTATTTTTTTCTTTTTGAGATATATTCGGAGCAAACGTTATTGGTGAGTTAATAGCAATATCATAGACTGATGCCTTCTCAATAAGATCTATATATTTTTTAGAGCTGTTATAGCTTCCAGTTTTTTTAATTTTTATTCTCAACGTTATTTTTAAAATGTATTTTTCTTGTATTATAACTGCATGAGCGGCTCAAAGATAAATGTTGCTAAACAAGCAATTGAATTTCTTCATAGAAAATTATCCTCTGAAATGATTCTGGGCATAGGAACAGGCACAACTGTTAATTTTTTTATCGAAGAATTAAAAGCATATAAGCATCTATTCAAAGGTGCTGTCTCCAGCTCAGAAAGATCTACTGCCCTTCTTAAAGAAGCAGGCATCATTGTCTATGACCTTAATAGTATTAGAGAAGTAGCTTTTTATATTGATGGCGCTGACGAAGTTGCCGATGATAAATCATTAATAAAAGGTGGTGGCGGAGCTCATACTAGAGAAAAGATTGTTGCATCAGCATCTGATCATTTTATTTGTATTGTGGATGAATCAAAACTTGTTAAGCAGCTTGGTAAATTTCCTTTGCCTATTGAGGTCATACCCGAAAGCAGAAGTTTAGTATCTAGAAAAATAGTATCTATGGGAGGGACCCCAATTTATAGGCAATCCTTCGTTACAGACCAGGGAAATCAAATAATTGATGTTAAGGGGCTTGATTTGTCTGATAGTCTAAAAATGGAAATGGATTTAAATTCGATTGCAGGTGTTGTGGATAATGGAATATTTGCAATAAACAAGCCAAAGACTGTATTTGTTGCCTAAAAAATTAAAGTAAAGATTCTATTCTAGATAACAGCTCTAATGAATTTGGTTCAATCTTTTTGTCAAAAGTGTCTGTTACGACACCCTCTCTTGAAATTAAGTATTTATTAAAGTTCCATGTCGGAGATACACCACTTTGAGCTGAAAGTTTTTTATAAAAAGGATGAGCTTTTTTTCCTGTCACCTTTGTTGTTGCAAACATTGGAAATTCAACCCCGTACTCAGTTGAACAAAACTCTGCAGTATCTTTTTCATCTCTGTATTCTTGAAAGAGAAAGTCTCGTGATGGAATGCCTAAAACAGTAAACCCTCTATCTTTATAATTATCATATAAAGCTTGCAGGCCTTCATATTGATAAGTAAATCCACATCTACTCGCAACATTAACAACAAGTATCACATCATTTTGATATTCACATAAATTCAAGCTTTCAGCTGAGTCTAGTTTTCTAATATCGGTATTTAGCAATTCTGAGCATGCTAATGATGGAAATGCTAGAAATAAAAGTAAATAGATTTTTTTCATATAAATATTTAAATAAGTTAATTGCTTAGACAGTTGGAGTAATAGCTAATACTGATGAGACGAATAGCATTACTAAAAATAAAACTTCAAATGTGTCTTTAAACTTATTCATATTATATCTTAATTTGCTTTAAAAATCTTGGAGGGCATAGGGGCCCTCCAAAAATTTCAGAGGATTCAGCAACCTACTTTAGGGGGGAGAGAATTGCTGAGAGCATCATTATAAATATTTATAATCAATTATCAATACTTTTTATAAATAAAAATTAATTTTTTTTATGTATAATGCAAAAATCAACATTAGGGTGAAAAAATGAAAGGAAATGTCTTATACGAAGTTATTAATAACGTTGCTGTCTTAACAGTTGATAATCCTCCGGTTAATCCTTTAAGTGAAGGGGTTCGAAATGGCGCTTATGAAGGAATGGTTAAGGCTGAAGCAGATCCAGATGTAAAAGCAATTGTAATAACAGGCAAAGGAAGAGCATTCATAGCAGGTGCTGACATATCAGAGTTTGGTGGGGCTGGAGAAGGACACAGCCTAAATGATGTTTTCAAAAAAATTGAGTTTTCAACTAAACCTGTGGTAGCAGCAATTAATGGCTTGGCACTAGGAGGAGGTTTAGAGACTGCTCTCTGCTGTAACTACAGAATAGCCTCCAAAGATGCCTTTGTTGGGCTTCCTGAGGTCAATTTAGGCCTACTACCAGGTGCAGGGGGTACACAAAGACTTCCCAGACTTATTGGCCCTGCAGAAGCATTGAAAATGATTATCTCAGGATCACATATCTCAGCAAAAAAAGCCTTTTCTTTAGGTATTGTTGATAGTTTGTCTGATAATGTTGTTGAAGATTCAATAAAATTTGCCCTAGAAAGAGCTGAAAGCGGCGATTCTCACCCAAAAGTTAGAGATTTAAACGAAAAAGTCATCGAAGCCAGAGGCTCAGAAAATATACTTATAGAGGCAAAGGCATTAGCAGCCAAAACAAGAAAAGGACAGTTTGCGCCAGGACAAATTATTAAATGCGTTGAAGCATCTATCCATTTGGATGATTTTGATGAGGGCCTTAAAAAAGAGGGTGAATATTTTTTAGAGTGCCTTCTCCACCCTCAAAGAGAAGCAATGATCCATATCTTCTTTGGCGAAAGAGCAGCATCCAAAATCTTGGATGTTCCCAAAGATACAGAGGTAAAGAATATTAAGAAGGCAGCAGTCATTGGATCGGGAACAATGGGTGGAGGTATTGCTATGTGTTTTGCCAATGCTGGAATTCCTGTACATATTATTGATCAAGATGCTGACAATCTTAAAAGAGGTATGGGCGTCATAGAAAGCAATTACGAGTTTATGGTAAAAAGAGGCAGAATAAATGAAGAACAAAAAGATTTTGTCCTTAGCCTAATAACATCTGGTCTAGAGTACAAAGAGATTCATGACGTAGATATAGTTATTGAAGCAGTATATGAGAATCTAGAATTGAAAACTTCTATATTTAAGAATCTTGATGCAATAGTTAATAAAGAAGCTATACTGGCTTCTAATACATCTGGTCTTGATATAGACTCATTAGCTGCTTCTACAGATAGGCCTGATAAAGTAGTGGGTACTCACTTCTTTAGTCCTGCAAACATCATGAGGTTGCTTGAGGTTGTAAGAGGTGAAGATTCAAGTCATGAAACATTGGCAACAATTATGGCTCTTGGAAAGAAGCTTAAAAAGGCATCTGTGGTTTCTTTAAATGCTCCAGGCTTCATTGGCAATAGAATGCTTTCAGGTTATACAACGCAAGCTAATATGCTTCTTCTTGAGGGAGCTCTACCTCATCAAGTTGACCAAGCCTTAGAATCATTTGGTATGAGTATGGGACCATTTAGAATGCTAGACCTTGTTGGTCTTGATCTAGGCTGGAGAGCAAGAAAGTTGAGCGATAGAGATGCTCCTCTTGCAGCAAAAATTGGTGATGAGCTTTGTGAACAAGGAAAATTTGGGCAAAAAAATGGCAAAGGATTCTATAATTATAATGAAGGCTCCAGAGCACCAATTCCTGCCCCTGAAAATGAAGAAATATATAGAAAAGTTTCATCTGATAACGGAATTGAAAGAAGAGAGATATCTGATGCTGAAATTGTTGATAGATGTATATTGTCTTTGGTTAATGAAGGAGCTCAAATTCTTTCAGAGGGTGTGGCACAGAGAGCTGTAGATATGGATGTTGTTTATATTAATGGGTATGGCTTCCCTATTTGGAGAGGTGGCCCTATGCACCATGCAAATACACTTGGCCTTCAAGAAGTGGTTAAAAGATTAAATAAATATAAAGATCTTACTGGTGATACATCATTTACGCCAACTAAATTACTTTTAAAGCTGTCAGAGGAAGATAGCAAGCTTGGAAATGCTCCAGATGGCAATGAAAGAGAAGAAAAACTTAGCTTTAAAAGCCCATCAATAGGTAATAAGAACTTCTAAAAGGATGATTTAGGTAAAAATATCGACTTTTGTTCCTTTTTTTATCATACTATATAGCTTTATCACATCATCATTAAACATTCTAATGCAGCCATGCGAGGCTTTTATTCCTATTAAGCCTTCCTCATGGGTGCCATGTATATAAATATATCTATTGTACGAGTCAATGCCCTCGCCGCTATTCAAGCCAGGCTCTTCTCCGGTAAGCCATATAATTCTTGAGGTTACATAATCGTCTGAAGAGTCAATATGTGAATCAATAATATCAGCTTGCCTCCTAGTATTGATTCTTGATATAAAAATAGTGTTTTTTGGCGCATTTTCACCAATCATTGTTCTAACAGAATGCTTTCCTAATGGTGTTTTGAATGAATTAACCTCACTTCCTTCTCCGTATTTTGAGGATGAAATAGCAAAACTATGTGTTTGAGTGTTATTTTGGATTACATATAGTCTTTGTTTGCTAATATCAATCTCAATTCTAAGCTCCTCAGAAAAAATAAAATTTGTAAAAAAGCATAGAGTTAAAACAAATATTTTCTGCATAAATTTATTATAACGCATATGCCTAAAATTAAGCTTGATAAGATTAATATCATTCCGTGACCAAATTTTGCATAAAATGAGGGCTCATCTATAAATTGCAATGTACCATTTAGCACACCTCTTTCACCCTTGGATAATTTAGCAACAATTGTTCCATTATTATCAATTATAGCCGAAATGCCATCATTTGCTGATCTTATTAACCATTTATTATTTTCAATTGCTCTTACTCTTGCTATATCTAAGTGCTGATATGGGCCAATAGAATTTCCAAACCATGTATCATTTGAGATATTAACTATAAATTTAGAACTAATGTTGCTTTTTCTTACAGTTTCACTAAATGCAATATCAAAACATATAAGGGGACTAATAGTGATTTCGCCTTTTTTCTCTAATTTAAATGGCGTTTGTGTATTATTTCCCTTGTTTACATATGACATTGGCATATCAAAAAAAGATATTAGGCCTCTTAACTGCTCACTAAATGGAATAAATTCTCCAAAAGGAACTAAATGCACCTTATTGTATATATGATTATTTGATAAATTTATCATTGAATTGAATAGCTTCCCTTTCTCAAAGCTCCATGAGCCCATAATAATATTTTCAGGAACATTTAATCTGAAATTAATAAACCTATTATCTTGATAAGAGTATGGCAGTTCTGCTTCTGGGAGTATTATTAATTCAGTGTCCTCTGGAGTTTTTGCAATTAACTTATAAATATTATCTTCAATCTTCTCAGCATAACCATATTCATATTTTAAAAATGGGTCTGTGGACGGTTGAATTATAGAAAATGATAAATCATTTGTACTGTTCTTTTTAATTGGCTCGTTAAAAGGGACCAAAAAAATACATGAAATTGCTGAATAAACATAAAATAATTTTTTATTACTTTTGTATGAGGCTGCAATCAATGCAGCTATTAAATAAACTAAAAAGGATGCGGCGGCTACACCTAAAAATGGATAAACTTTCTGAGCAAAAGTATCGATAAGGGTTAGGCCGGAAATTAACCACGGGACCCCCCATAATAAATAATTCATGGTCCACTCATTGACAATAAAAACACTGACTATTGCAAGTATATTTAAAATTTTGTGCTTAGATTGGTCTTGAATTTGAGCCAATGATAAAAAATATAATGGTGCTGAAAAGACACTAGATAGCAATATAACAAGAATTATATATATAAGTGCAGATATTAATATAGTTGTTTCTCCGTAATAGTAAACACTTACTATTAACCACGACATTCCAAAGCCCCAATGGGCAAATGACCACAATATTAGTTTTATAAATCTTTGATTATTTGTAAAAACAAGTTCTCTTATTAGGTACGCATAAGAGAAGAATATTAGAGGTTTAATAGAGTAGGGCGCAAAAGAAAATATTCCAATGAGACCAAATATAAATGGGGTTACATAAGTCTTTAAGTTCATTAATCGACTTTGATTGTCACCTTGTTTATTTTACGTGCATCTGAATCAGAAACTATAATTTTTAGCCCATCAAGAGATATCTCGTCACCAGACTTTGGCAGCACGCCAAGGGTTGAAATAATAAAGCCACCCAAAGTTTCAGCATCAATGCTCATTGGGTCTATATTGATATCAAAATAATCAATGAAAACTTCAAGCTCAACCTTGGCATCAGCAGAATATGTGTTGTTTGATAATTTAATTATCTCCTCTTCATCAACATCATGTTCATCTTCAATCTCCCCGACAAGCTCTTCTAAAATATCCTCTATTGTGACTAACCCTGAAATAGAACCGTATTCATCTATCACAACAGCAAGATGAGAGCGATCTTTCTTAAATTCCTCAAGCAGGGCATCTGCTTTTTTAGTTTCAGGCACTACATTGGGTTCTCTTAACATCTCGCTTATAGAAAAATCCATGCTTCCGCCAACTATTTTTGGCAAAATATCTTTAGCTAGAAGAATTCCTCTCACCTCATCCCTATCCTCTCCTAAAACAGGGTATCTAGAGTGACCAGAATTAATTATTCTTTCTATAATAATTTTTGTATCCTCTTTTAATCCAATAGTGATCATATCAACCTTAGGAACCATGATCTCTTTGACAGTTGTAGAACCAAGCCTTATAGCTTTATTGGCTATGGATTCAGCTTCTTTATCAATAATGTTTTGGTCAGCTGCATCTTTTAAGAAGTCGGTAACTTCTGCTACGGTTTGTGTCTTTATAAAAAAGGGATTTCTAAAGTATTTTTTTATTTTTGTAAAAATTCCCGACGGAGGCTGGGATTCTTCTTTTTCTAGTTTATGATTCATTCTATAGGTAAGGATTTTTTATATTTAACTCTTTGAGTTTATTAATTTCTTTGGCTTCCATGACTGATGCGCTTTCATTATTCTCATGATCATATCCTAGTATATGATATAAACCATGAACAAGCATATGTATTAAGTGATCATCTAAATTTTTGCCCTCATCTTTTGCTTCTTTATCAACATACTCATAACAAATAGCAATATCGCCTAAATTATTAGTAATGTCTTTTGAAATATCGCCATTTACAAAAGATAAGACATTGGTTGATTTGTTTTTAGCCCTATAGGTATTATTTAAATGAGTAATTTCATCTATGTCTGTAATTTTTAAATTTACCATAGAGTCTTCTTGACCCTCATCAATGAAAATAGATTTAGTGATGAGAGACATCTTTGCAACGACATCTTCTTGCAACAACCCACTTTCATCAAAAATTAATAACGACTTCACGAATTATGCTTATCTTCAAATTTTTTATAGGCATCAATGATTTTTCTGACTAGAGGATGCCTAACTACATCACCAGAATTAAACTCTGTAACCCCTATTTCTTTAACTTCATTCATTACATTAAGAACATGACTTAATCCAGAAGTTATGTTTTTAGGTAAATCAATTTGTGTAAGATCGCCATTGATAACTGCCTTAGATCCATACCCCATTCTGGTGAGAACCATCTTCATTTGATCTTTTGTGGTGTTCTGACTTTCATCCATTATGATGAAACAATTATTAAGAGTTCTTCCTCTTAAGTAGGCCAATGGCGCAACTTCTATTATCTCTTTTTCAAGCAGTTTGTTTACTCTTTCCATGCCAAGCATTTCATATAGCGCATCATATAAAGGCCTTAAATATGGATCAACTTTTTGAGAGAGGTCACCTGGCAAAAATCCTAGCTTTTCTCCAGCTTCAACGGCCGGCCTTATTAAAACCAATCTATTTACTCGTTCATTAAGTAGAGCATCAACTGCGGCGGCAACAGCCAAGTAAGTTTTGCCTGTGCCTGCGGGACCCACACCAAATACTAACTCTTTTGAATATATTTTTTTTATGTACTCCTGCTGGTTTTTTCCCCTTGCTTTGATATTTTTTCTTGGTGTTTTAATTTCAACATTAGAAAAAGCATCTATTGAGGTTTCTTGTCCGATACTTAAGTTTAAGTGTGACTGAATACATAAATGCACCGCCTCCTTACTAAGCTCAATGCTCTTATTTGTTAAGTTATATAAATCTAGAATTGCATCTGATGCATGTTTTACGTTTTTTGTTTCACCCTGTATCTTAAGCTCATCTCCTTTATGAAAAATTTTAACCTCAAATGTTTTTTCAACAAGCTTGAGATTGCCATTTAGCTCGCCAACAAAAGCAGCTATTCTTGATGCATTAGAAGGCTCTAAAGAGATATTTTTGAGGTAGTTTTGATTATTTTGCATTAATTAATAATTTTACACCTAAATAACATGCAATGATCCAAGCAATGAATTAGCCAGTGCTTTTTCAATTTTTATATCAACAATTTTTCCAATATGACCAAGCTCGTTAAAATCAAAGTTAACAACTCTGTTGCACTCCGTTCTTGCTTGGAGCTGATCTGGGCTTTTCTTAGCAACACCAGTTACCAAGCATTTCTCAATACCGCCTATCATGTCTTTACTTTGTTCTTGGTGAAAGGTATTAAGTGCTGCTTGAAGCGTTGAGAGTCTCTCCTTCTTTTCTGCTATTGGGGTTGGATCCTCTAATTTGGTGGCAGGAGTTCCAGGCCTTGGTGAGTATATAAAACTAAAAGATGAATCAAATTTAATATAGTTCACTAACTCCATAGTTTTAAGGAAATCAGCATGTGTTTCACCAGGGAAGCCTACAATAAAATCTGATGAAACTCTTAACTCAGGTCTAATCTCTTTAATTCTATGAACAACATCTACAAAATGCTCAACTGTATAATTTCTCTTCATTTTTTGAAGGATTTCGTTTGACCCAGACTGGACTGGAAGGTGGAGTTGGCTAACCAACTGAGGAACTGACCTATATACCTCTATTAGATCATCTGTCATATCTAAAGGGTGAGATGTTGTATATCTAATTCTTTCAACTCCAACTATATTGCTAGCTATTTCAATTAAGTCAGAGAGCCTTAACATTCTTCCCTTATAGGGCATAAGATATGAATTAACATTCTGACCAATAAAAGTTATTTCTGATACGCCCTGTTCTGCAAGTCTAGCTATCTCATCAAATATTTGCTCAGGCTTTCTACTAACCTCATCGCCTCTTGTATAAGGAACAACACAAAAGGAACAGTACTTTGAGCATCCTTCCATTATTGATACAAAGCTAGAGGGACCAGATGAGGAGGGCGCAGGCAATGAGTCAAACTTTTCTTCAATAGGAAATGTTATATCTATTGCTTTTATACCGCTTTCTTTTTTTATATCTAATAAATCTGGTACTTTGTGAAGTGTTTGTGGTCCATATATCAAATCAACATATGGGGCTCTTTTTTTTATATTCTCGCCCTCTTGAGTGGCAACACACCCGCCAACACCGATTTTCAAATTAGGATTCTTGTCTTTTAGCTTCCTGATTCTTCCAAGGTCAGAATAAACTTTCTCTTCAGCCTTTTCTCTAATTGAGCATGTGTTTAATAAAATGATATCTGCATCTTCTGGATTGTCCGTAACTGATACATCCTTTTTCTCTTTTAATATATCAACCGTTTTGTCGGAATCATATTCATTCATTTGACAACCGAAGGTTTTAATATAAAGTTTCGTTCCCATATAATTAAGTATTATGAATATGAAAAGTGTTTACAAGATAATTTTTATCCAGCTTGGCGAAATTTATGAAGTTTTTGCTAAACAAATCTATCAAAGCGATATGTACGGTTTCATTGAGGTTGAGGAGTATATATTTAATAAAGATAAACAGCTAGTAGTTGACCCTTCTTCTGAAAAATTAAAAAATGAGTTTTCTGAAGTTGAGAGAAGTTATATACCAATTAATGCAATACTCCGTATAGATGAAGTTAAAGAGGGTGGTGAGGCTAAAATAAAAAAGAATAAAGATAAAGTTAGCCCTTTTCCATTAAACATACAACCTGCAAATAAGTAATTCTAATTACTGGTCTGGTAGAAATAAATCCTTATAAAAAGCTAGCTCTCCTACAGACTCTTTGATGTCTCCCATTGCTCGATGAGACCCTTTCTTTTCGTATACCTGAGCGCCATTCATCCATCTAACCGCGACCTCTTTAAATGATGAAACATCGATATGCCTATAATTAAAATACTCTTCTAGTCTTGGCATATGTCTTATAAGAAATCTTCTGTCATGAGAAACTGTATTCCCACACATTGGTGACTGCTTGTGTCCAACATACTTAGAAATAAACTCCAAGGTTTCAATTTCTGCCATTTGCATTGTTATATTGCTTTTCTTAACTTCGTCAATCAGCCCAGATGAACCATGTTGATTTTTGTTCCATTCATCCATTTGGTCTAGCAGAGACTCTGGTTGATTTATAATCAAATTGGGCCCTTCAGCAATAATGTTCAGTTGAGAATCAGTAATTAATGTTGCAATTTCAATGATTTTTTCTTTATCTGGGTCTAGGCCTGTCATTTCCAAGTCTATCCATACAAGGTTATCTCGTGATTGTTGTGTTTTCATGCCTTTTTATATTTGCTCCTTTGGTGTATTTTGTGCTTTATATGAAAAAAGTTCAAACTGGATATGTTGTAGAGTTTTACACAAACACCTGTTTAGTAAATGTTAAGGGTGAACTCATACCATGTTTTGCTATAAAAAATGTTGTTGTTGGCGATAAAGTAACAATTGAAAAAGTTGAGGATAGCAAGGAAGAAAAGGCAATAATAATATCTAGAGAAAAAAGGCTCTCGTCCCTTTCTCGTAAAGCTAAACAAAAAGATAAAACTATTGCAGCAAATATTACTGATATTGGTATTTTGGTTACATGCGAACCAAAAACATCAACAGAGTTCATTGATAAGTGGCTTCTTACTTCGCTTTTATCAAAAATTAACCCATTTATTATTATTAATAAAATTGATCTAGATCTTAGCAAAGATTTTCTTAATAAGATAAAAATATATGAAGCTTTAGAAATAGATATTTTAAAAGTTTCAGCAAAAAATAATAAAAATTTAGATAATCTCAAAAGCTATATTAATGATAAAAGTGTAATGTTTGTTGGAAATTCAGGTGCCGGCAAATCAACCCTTACCTCATCTCTTACTGGAAAATTAATCAAAACAAGTGAGCTTTCCAACAATCAGGGAGTACATACAACATCTATCTCAACAATGTATGAACTTGAAAAGAATACCAAAATAATTGATTCACCCGGAGTTAGAGATCTGCCAATAGATGGCTGGGATAGAGAAGAAATAATAAAGGGTTTTGAAGAGATATATGCCGCATCAGAAAATTGTAAGTTTAGCAATTGCAAGCATTTGAATGATGAGGGATGTGCGGTCATTGAAGAAGTAAAAATACATAAAATATATCCGACAAGATACAATAACTTTATTAAATTTAGAGACGAGGAATTAGGTGAGCAATAAAACGCATTTTGGTTTTAAAGAAGTGGATGTGGAAGATAAGCAAAAGCATGTAAGAGGCGTGTTTTCGTCAGTTGCTGAAAGCTATGATGTTATGAATGATGCAATGTCAATGGGCATGCATAGGCTTTGGAAAAAAATAATGGTTGAGCTTGCTGAGATTACTGAAAATAGCAAAGTCCTAGATATTGCGAGCGGCACTGGCGATATTGCTAAATTAATTTCTCAAGATCATCCGGCATGCGAAGTATTTATGACAGATATAAATATGGAAATGCTTAGCGAGGGGAGAGATAGGTCTATAAATGAGAGCTTTGCTAAGAATACGCACTTTTGTCAGCTAAATGGAGAGGCTTTGCCTTTTGAAGATAATACTTTTGACATTGTCACTATTGGGTTTGGTTTAAGGAATTTTACAAACAAAAGTAATGGGCTTAAAGAAATGCAAAGGTGTCTCAAAGATGATGGCAAGTTATTAGTGCTTGAGTTTTCAAAACCAAGAAATAAAACTTTTTCAAAAATTTATGATTGGTACTCTTTCAATATACTGCCTAAGCTAGGATCTATTCTTGCAAATGATAGTGATAGCTATCAATATTTAGCGGAGTCTATAAGAATGCACCCTGATCAAGAAGAGCTAAAAGGCTTAATACTTAATTCAGGCTTTTTAAGTTGTAAATTTTATAATTTATTAAATGGAATAGTTGCAATACATGTCGCCGATAAAAAATAACCTAAGCGACTCTGTATCAAAAATCCTTCCAATCCTTGAAGAGTCCTCTCCTAATACTCGTGCTTCTTTAAATGAACTCTATCCAATTAAATTTGGCCTACAGATTGATAAACATAAAGAGCTGTTCTTTGATATCGATACCAATAAAAAAGAAATAAGCTTTTCAAAAATCGAAAATCCTCAATTCTTCATCAAAGCGTCATCGAAAGATTTATTGGAACTATTACTTAAAGAAAAGATAAATAAACAAATGATTATTGGAGACGAAGAAATTGCTATAGTCTTCTTAAACTTGGTGATTAAATCTGAAGTTGATTTGATGTATTTAATAGATAAGTACTTGGGAAGTTATGCCGCTTTTGCTTCGTCACAAGTATATAAATCAATAAAAACTATAGAAAAAGAGCCTGAAGGAAGATCTGACTCTGTTCATGCAAAGCTAAGAGAGCTTAATATTAGAGTAGATAGACTAGAAATGGAAAGAACGATATGAATTTTGTTATTTTGATATATGAGCTCTTTAGAATAGGGGTGTTGGGCATTAGAAATAAGATATTCATCTCTCCAGATGGAAAAAAAGCTGTTGTATATCTCCAATCACTCGGACCAATATTTATAAAATTTGGCCAATTATTATCAACAAGAACAGATATTTTAGATCAGGCCACCGCAAAAGATTTGCAGTCTTTAACAGATAATTGCAAGCCATTTGCTGTTGAGCAACTTAAACAGATTGTAAAGAAAGAATTAGGCGATACCGTTGATAATTTATTTTTAAGCTTTGAAGAAGAGCCGCTAGCTGCCGCTTCTCTTGCGCAGGTGCATGAGGCAAAACTCAAGAATGGAAAAGAGGTCGTTGTAAAAGTACTAAGGCCTAATATAGAGAGAGATGTTAAAAGAAATCTTAGAACTCTAAAAGCTGCGGCAAGATTAACAAAATACTTATACAAAGAATCAGACAGACTTAAGCCGATTGAAGTTGTAAAGGATTATGAATCAACAATCCTAAGAGAATTGGATCTTCGATTAGAAGCCTCAAATAGCAACCTAACAAGAAAAAACTTTATTGATTCAAAAGAGCTCTATATTCCTGAAGTATTATGGGATTTAACCACCTCCAAAGTAATGGTCTCAGAAAAAATTGATGGGATCCCATGCACGGATATTAAACAGATAGAGAGCTTTGGTATTGATAAAAAGAAACTTGCAGAAAATGGTGTAATGATCTTTTTAAATCAAGTTTTCAGAGATAACTTTTTTCATGCTGACATGCATCCTGGTAATATCTTTGTATCTAAATTAGATCCTGAGAATCCAGGATATATTGCAATCGATTGTGCAATATCGGGCTCCCTTACAAACGAAGAAAGATATGTTCTAGCAAGAATGCTGCAATCAGTTCTAAAACAAAATTATCAATCCCTGGCAGAGCTATTTATCTCATCAGGCTGGGTAAATTCATCTTCAAATAAGATAGATCTTGAAAATACTCTTAGGGCTTGTTGCGAACCAATTTTTGAAAAGCCACTCTCTGAGATTGAATTTGGCAAGTTGCTGTTATATCTGTTTCAGAGCACGAGACCCTTCGGTCTATCTATTCAACCATCACTGGTGTTATTACAAAAAACACTAATCCATATAGAGGGCATGGGAAGACAAATTTATCCTCAGCTAGATTTTTGGGGCATTGCAGAACCATACTTAGATAACTGGCTAGCAGAACAGTTTAGTCCTCTTAAGTTAAAAGAGTTTCTTGTTGAAAATAAAGAAGATATTTTAATAAAAACATCTGAAGTTCCAAAAATGCTGTTTGATGCATTGGATGAGTTAAGCAATCATTCGCACTATAGAAAAGAAAATGCAAAATTGATCAAGATTATGGAAGCGAGACTAGAAAAAGAAAAATTAATCATAAGGCTAATAGGAATTGCTATAATAGTCATAACTGTTTTGATAATTTTTTCAAAATAATTTAGGAGCAACTAATGGGTTTTGGGTGGCAAGAACTAATAATTATACTTCTTATCGTGGGCCTTATATTCGGCACTCGTAAATTAAAAAATATCGGTTCTGACCTCGGAGGAGCTGTGAAAGGCTTTAAAGAAGGCATTAAAGAAGATTCAGAAAAAGAAGAATAGCTTTGTTTCAAATAGGTTTTTTAGAAATCATATTTATATTGGTTGTTGGGCTTTTTGTCATTGGCCCGACAAGATTGCCAGCAGTTATTAAATTTGTAATCAAAATTTACAAAAAGATCCAAAAGCAAGTATCAAAATTCAAAAATGATTTAGAGGCTGACATTGGCACTGATGAAATTAAGAAAGATGTATTCAATGAAATGCGAATAGAAGAGCTTGATTTGAATGGAGATAAAAATAAAAGTGACTAATGAAAGTGTTACATCACATCTTATAGAGCTCCGAAAGAGGCTTATAAGAGTAGTTATTGTCTTAGGTGTTGCTATTTTAATAGGTGCGCCCTTTGCATCTGAAATTTATAATTTTATAGCAAATCCTTTGATTAGAGTTCTGCCTGAAGGAAGCTCTATGATTGCAACCCAAGTAACCTCACCATTTATGGCACCTTTTAAGCTACTTATATTTTCGGCAGCATTGATTGTTATGCCATATTTCTTTTATGAAATTTGGATGTTCATCTCTCCTGGGCTTTATGTGAATGAAAAGAAATTTGCTGGTCCATTAATGCTATCCACTATCACATTATTTCTTCTTGGCGCCTGTTTTGCTTATTTTATTGTTTGCCCAATAATTTTTACTTTTTTCATAGGCATAGCTCCGGACTCTGTGGTTGTTATGACAGATATTTCACAGTATTTGAACTTTGTTATTAAATTAGTTTTTGCATTTGGTATAGCATTTGAAATTCCTATAGCCACTTATTTAATGATAAGCGCAGGAATAACTAAAAAATCTACACTCGCAAACTCAAGACCTTATTTAATTTTATTGTTTTTTATTTTAGGCATGCTTCTCACACCGCCCGATATTTTTTCACAATTGTTTTTAGCAATTCCGATGTGGATTTTATTTGAATTAGGGCTTCTTATTAGTAAAGATAAATAGTTATAAGCCAAGCCTATTTGTCCAATCAGAATCGGATGGCCTTTTGTTGGTAAAAATACCATCGATGAGATCTTTTGGATTATCGGCAATTATTAAGTCATCAAAATTTGCTTTAGTTATGAAACCCTCATCTACTGCTTTCTTCATCCATGCAAGAAGATGATCGTAATAACCTGCTGTGTTTAAAATGCCCACTGGCTTATTGATAATTCCAAGCTGATTGCTTGCCATAACTTCTGCAAGTTCGTCTAATGACCCAACGCCTCCAGGAAGCACTATAAATGCATCGGATCTATCCATAAATACATCTTTTCTATCTAACAGAGTTTCAGCAACAACAACCTCATCAATTCTTGGATTAACTAATTCTAATTCATATAAAGATCTTAGTGAGATGCCTAGTGCCTCTGCTCCATGATCAAGGGCAGTGTCAGATACAACTTTCATAAGGCCAACATTGCCTCCACCAAATACAACATGTGCTCCGTTCTCAGCTATTAATTTAGCAACGCTCTTTGCGTCATCCTCATATTGTGGATTGTTGCCTTTGTGGGCACCACAAAATACTGATATGTGCTTAATTTCCATTAAATTCTCCGAAAAATAGGTTAAATTCTTATAAATTTAGTCTTCAAGCTCACTATTCCACTCACCAAGAGCAGCTAATTTATTCATTTTAGCTCTATGTGAGAGCACGTCTTGGGCAATAAATTTATTTTCAGGCTTTCCTGACCAAGCCTTGAGAGCTCCTGCTTGTAATGCTCTTCCGTAAGAAAAACTTAATTTCCAATCAAAATCTCCAATTTTATTCATAAGATCTAAGTGTTCTGTTGCTTGGAGTTCGGTTTGTCCTCCAGAAAGAAAAGTGATTCCAGGAACTTCAGATGGAACATTTTCTTTAAGGCACTTGATAGTAAGCTCAGCAACCTCTTGGGGGCTAGCCTGCGTTTCTGCTAGTGAACCTGCAGTCACCATGCTTGGTTTAAGTAGAACACCTTTGAGATTTATCTCATGCATTTTTAAAGAATTAAATAAACTTGAAAGGGCGTTAGCTGATGTATTAAAACATTCATCTATTGAATGATTTCCGTCCATAAGAACTTCAGGCTCAACAATTGGAACTAGGCCATGATTCTGTGCCAATTTTGCATATTGTGCTAAAGCATCGGCATTGCCATTTATACATTCTTCGGTTGGCATACCTGAGCCTATTTTTATGACTGCACGCCATTTTGTAAACTTTGCTCCAAGCTCAACATATTCAGCAAGCCTCTCATTTAAACCATCTAAGCCTTGGGTAATTACCTCGTCAGAGCCTTCCTGTAATGGAACTAAGCCTTTATCAACCTTTATTCCAGGAAGAGCTCCTGCAGCATTCATAATATCAACAAGTTTTGTTCCATCTTCAGACTGCTGTCTGATGGTTTCATCAAATAGTATAACGCCACCAATATTGCCCTCAATTCCAGAGGCCCTAAAAAGCATTTCTCTATAGTCACGCCTATTTGACTCAGTTGATTCAACTCCAATAGTGTCAAAGCGTTTTCCACAAGTTGGGTTGCTCTCATCAGCAGCTAAAATCCCCTTGCCGCCTGAAACAATATATGAGGCAATATCTTCTACACTATTAAGTTTCATTTTTGGTCTCCTACTATAAATATTTGGATTCTAAGGCCTCAATTGATGGTAATTTTTTCCCTTCCATGAACTCAAGAAACGCCCCTCCGCCTGTAGAACAATATGACACATCATCTTTATTTATGAAAGTATTTATTGCGCTCAATGTTTCGCCTCCCCCTGCTATTGAAAAGCCTTGAGACTCTGATATGTTTTTTGCAAGATCTTTTGTTCCTTTTGAAAAAAGCTCATTTTCAAACACGCCTAATGGGCCGTTCCATAGAATAAGTTTTGATTTTTCTATAGCTTCCTTAATGTCTTCAGTTATGGCCTGATCAAGGATCATCTCATTCGCTGAAATTTCATCTATGCCCTTTTCTGCAACATTATCTCCCTCAAATGTTGATGAAACTATTACTCTTGAAGGCAATAATACTTTACCTGATTCAAGAATTTCTCTTGCAATATCTAACATTGAATCTTCTACAAGAGATGATCCAACTTCATGGCCAGAAGCCTTTAAAAAAGTATTAGTAATCCCGCCTCCGACTATGATGAAATCTGTTTTGTCTTTTAGGTTGTTGATTAGTCCTAGCTTAGACGAGACCTTGGCGCCGCCAATAATTGCTATATTTGGCTTAGGAGGGTTTTGAAGAGATTTATTCAATGCTTCCACTTCATTTTTTAACAAAAATCCAGCGCATGCTTCTTTGCTCTGAATAATTGCTTCATATGTTGATGCCTGCTTTCTATGGGATGTACCAAAAGCATCGAAAACATATATATCACCAAGAAGACCTAGGCTTTTTCCAAGCTCAGAGTCGTTATTTTTTTCTCCTTTGTAAAATCTAATATTCTCAAGAACTTTAACTCTAGGCCCAGATTTGAAAATCTCTGTATTGGACATATCTTTTTCTAAACTCACTGGCTCATCTAAGATATCTGATAAATATTCTGAAACCGGGGCTAGAGAAAATTTATCTTCTCTAGTTCCCTCGGTAGGTCTGCCAAGATGACTTATTAATAAAACTTTGCAATTTTTTTCTAGCGCATAATTGATGGTTGGAAGGCAGGCTTTGATCCTTGTTGGATCTTGAATTTTTTTATCCCGTATAGGGACATTCATATCAACTCTAACAACTAAATTTTTATTAGAGATATCAATATCAACTAGATTTTTCATCTAACAATGATTGCGCCATAGCGACGACGTTTGATACTGTAAAACCAAAATGTTCAAGCAAGTCTTTAGCAGGAGCTGATTCACCAAAAGAATTAATTCCAAGAACTTTGTCAGATTTATTTAGCAATTTGTGCCATGAGTCTGGGTGTGCCATTTCAACAACAAGAGTTGGCATATTCTTACCAAGAACTGAGTTTTGATATTCAACGGACTGCTCTAAAAATACATCAAGACATGGCATTGATATAACATTAGCGTCTACTCCAGTTTTTTGAAGCTCTATCGAAGCATCCAAAGCAAGCTGAACTTCGCTTCCAGATGCAATTATAGAAAGACTTGGGCTCTCATTAGTCTTCAATAAATAACCGCCTTTTTCAATGTTTTCTATTTGGTCAGGATTGCGCTCTAAAGGCGTGGTATTTTGTCTGCTAAAAATTAAACAGGTAGGTTTGTCTTGGGATGATATGGCCTGCTTCCAAGATACAGCGGTCTCTACTAAATCAGCCGGTCTCCAGTTATGTAGATTTGGGGTAGCTCTAAGAGTAACCAAATGTTCTATAGGTTGATGGGTTGGGCCATCTTCACCAAGTGCAATTGAATCATGTGTATATACAAATATATTCGGAAGCCCCATAAGAGCTGATAGTCTCAATGCATTTCTAGCGTAATCTGTAAAAACTAAGAAGGTTGCTCCATATGGCTTAATGCCGCCATGCAATACCATTCCATTCATCATGGCAGACATACCAAACTCTCTCACGCCATAATTTATGTGATTGCCTTCTGGGGTCTCATTAAAAAATACTGAACTAGCTTTTGAAAAAGTATTGTTAGATGGAGTGAGGTCTGCTGAGCCTCCCATTAACTCTGGCAGCTCACCTACAAAAAAATCAAGACAAACTTGAGATGCTTTTCTTGTAGCCATGCTGGTGTTATTTGTTACAGCTTCATTTAAAAAATGAGCATAGTTTTCATCAAAACTTGCCGTAAGCCTATTGTCCATCCTTCTTGAAAGTTCAGCATGTTTGTCTGGATAGTCTTTTTTATAGATCTCCATCAGAGAATCCCACTCCTCATTATTAGTTTTACCCACCTCTCTTGCATCCCAAAAATCGTATACGCTTTGAGGAACTTCAAATGGGGCATGTTCCCAATTCAATGCCTCTCTTGTTTTAACTATTTCCTCGTCCCCAAGAGGCGATCCATGTACCCCAGAAGTTCCAGATTTGTTTGGTGATCCAAATCCAATTGTTGTTTTACAAAAAATCATGGAAGGCTTCTCAGATTCTTGTTTTGAGGATTCAATTGCTTGGGATATTTCTTCGATATTGTGACCATCAACCTCTATGGTTTGCCACCCATAGCTATCAAATCTTTGAACTGTATTATCAGTAAACCAGTTGTCGATCTCTCCATCAATTGATATGCCATTTTGGTCATAAAAACAAATTAACTTTCCTAACTTATGGGTTCCAGCAAAAGAACAAGCTTCGTGAGATACTCCCTCCATTAGGCAGCCGTCTCCAACAAATGCATATGTGTAGTGATCTATAGGTGATAATTCTTTTGTATTGAACTGGGCAGCAAGAGATTTTTCAGCTACAGCCATTCCCACTGCATTAGCTATACCTTGTCCTAAAGGACCTGTTGTTGTTTCAACACCATTTTTGACATCATACTCTGGGTGGCCCGGGGTCTTAGACTTAAGTACTCTAAAGTCTTTAATGTCATCTATGCTTATTGAATAGCCAGTTAAATGAAGCAAACTATACAGCAGCATAGATCCGTGACCATTTGAAAGAACGAATCTATCTCTGTTAAACCATTTGGGGTTCAATGGGTTGTGTTTCAGATGGCCTTTCCATAAAGCTACTGCTATTTCTGCCATTCCCATTGGCATCCCCGGATGACCAGAGTTGGCCTTTTGAACAGCGTCTATTGAAAGAAACCTAAGTGCATTTGTTGATTCTGATGGATTCAATTTTTTTCCCCAAATAAAAAGAATCATAATATTTTGAGAACTAAATTGATAGAAAAAGAAATCAATTTTCTATAAAATTCAACAATCGTTACCGATTATTATTTTTTACTTTCAAATACTGTAATAATAGCAATCTAAACCTTATTAAGTGCTAAGAAAAAATGAGTTATATTTTTACATCAGAATCTGTATCAGCAGGTCATCCAGATAAGGTATGTGATCAGATTTCAGATGCCATACTAGACGCATATCTCTCAGCTGATCCTGAGAGCAGAGTTGCGTGTGAAACAATGATAAAAAATAACTTGGTTTTTGTTGCTGGCGAAATTACTTCTACTGCAAAACCAAATATTGAAGAGATAGTTCGTAAAACTATTATTGAGATTGGATATGATGACGATTCGCTTGGATTTAATGGAAGCAACTGCAAAATCAAGAATTTACTATCCCAACAGTCTCGCGATATTGCTCAAGGGGTGAATGAGGGCGAAGGAGAAAATCTTGAGCAAGGCGCAGGTGATCAGGGTCTCATGTTTGGATACGCATGCAATGAAACTGATACTCTGATGCCGCTTCCTATTGATCTCGCCCATAAGCTTGTTAAAAAACAAACTGATCTAATGAGATCTAAAGAATTAGAATGGCTCAGGCCAGATGCAAAAAGCCAAGTAAGTGTTATTTATGAAGATGATGGCAAAACTATTAAAGGCTTATCAGCCATAGTTTTATCTACTCAACACTCTGAAACAGTATCTCAAAATGAGATCAAGGACTCTGTTATGAAAAATATAATAGAGCCAACTGTTCCAAAAGAATGGTTGCTAGACTCAACTGATATATTTATCAATCCAACTGGGAATTTTGTTATAGGAGGTCCTGTTGGAGACTGTGGATTGACTGGCAGAAAGATTATTGTTGATACATATGGCGGTATGGCAAGACATGGTGGCGGAGCTTTTTCCGGAAAGGATCCTTCAAAAGTTGATAGGTCTGCTGCGTATGCGTCAAGATACGTTGCTAAAAATATTGTTGCAGCCGGCCTTGCTGATTATTGTGAGATTCAAGTTTCATATGCAATAGGAATTGCCAAGCCAACATCTATAAATATAAATACCTTTAACTCTGAAAAAATCTCAATGCAGAGGATATATGAGCTGGTTGATAAATACTTTGATCTAAGGCCAAAAAGTCTTATAGAAATGCTGCAGCTTAAAAATATATCTTATCTTCCAACTGCCGCCTTTGGTCATTTTGGCAGATCTGGGGAGGTATTTACCTGGGAGAAAACAGATAAAGCTGAATTATTAAAACAAGAGGGGTTCTGAGGAAATATTTAAATGGAAAAAGATTATAAAGTTGCAGATATTAATTTATCTGAATACGGAAGAAGAGAAATTTCATTAGCTGAAAACGAAATGCCAGCTCTTATGGCATTAAGGGAGAAATATAGAAATGAGCAGCCCTTAAAAGGAGCAAGAATAATTGGTTGTATTCATATGACAATCCAAACAGCGGTCCTAATGGAAACGCTTGTTGATCTCGGTGCAGAAATTAGGTGGTCCTCATGCAATATATTTTCAACTCAAGATCATGCAGCTGCTGCAATGGCGAGCACTGGAATTCCTGTCTATGCATGGAAGGGTGAAACAGAAGAAGAGTTTGATTGGTGTATTGAACAAACGATTCTTAAAAATGGTGTGCCTTGGGATGCTAATATGATTCTTGATGATGGCGGCGATCTCACCATGATGATCCACGAAAGATATCCAGAAATGCTTGAAAGGATACATGGCATTTCAGAGGAAACTACAACAGGGGTCCATAGATTAAAAGAGATGCTTGAAAAAGGTTCTTTAAAAGTGCCGGCAATCAATGTTAACGATTCAGTAACAAAAGCTAAAAATGATAATAAATATGGTTGTAGACACAGCCTGAATGATGCATTAAAAAGAGGAACAGATATGCTTCTCTCAGGCAAGAAAGGCCTTGTCATTGGTTATGGTGATGTAGGCAAGGGCTCTGCTGCAAGCTTAGCTCAAGAAGGAATGATTGTAAGAATTGTTGAGTCTGATCCGATTTGCGCAATGCAGGCATGCATGGATGGCTTTACGGTAGTTTCTTGCTATAAGGATGGAAAAGTCACAAGAAATATTGATGATATTAATATAGATGTTATGCAAGATACCGACCTTGTTGTGACAACAACGGGTAATGTAAACGTTTGTGATTCAGCCATGCTGGCAACTCTAAAAAATACTGCTGTGGTTTGTAACATTGGGCATTTTGATAATGAAATAGATACTGCGTATATGAGGAATGAGTGGCACTGGGAAGAGATCAAACCTCAAGTTCATAGAATATTCAGAGACACAAAGCCAAATGAGGCTCCTGATCTAAGTAGTAGAAATTTCTTAATTCTTTTGTCTGAGGGAAGGCTGGTCAATCTTGGTAATGCAACAGGACATCCAAGCAGAATAATGGATGGCTCATTCGCCAACCAAGTCCTGGCCCAAATCCATCTCTATGAGCAAGGCTTTGCCAATATTAATGATGATGCGGTAAAAGCATCAATGGTAAAAGTGGAGGTGCTGCCAAAGAAACTTGATGAGGAGGTTGCTTCGTTGATGGTTTCGGGTTTTGGAGGAGTAATAACCAAGCTCACCGAAGACCAGGCAGATTATATTAATGTACCTGTAGAAGGCCCTTTTAAAGATGATTCATACAAGTATTAAAAATTCTCTTTTATATCTAGTGACAATATTACTGGTTATTATTTCTATTTCTGCTTGTGGAGTAAAAGGCCCTATCTTGGAAAGCTCAACTATGATAGCCAAGGATGCAAACAGCTAATGGATTATTTTGAATATAAAGATAATGAGCTTTTTTGCGAGGAGGTTAATCTTAAAGATATTGCTGAGAATTATGGCACTCCAACATATGTCTATTCAAAAAAGACACTTGAGAGACATGCTCGTGCTTATATAGATTCTTTTTCAAGCCAAAATCACTTAGTTTGTTTCTCTGTAAAATCTTTAAGTAACATCGCCATTCTAAAAGTTTTAAAAGATGTCGGTTGTGGTTTCGATATAGTCTCTGGCGGCGAACTTCATAGAGCATTAGCAATAAAAGCTGATCCAGCTAAGATTATTTTTTCTGGTGTTGGAAAAACATCTGAAGAAATTGAATATGCAATAAAGAACAAAATACTTTCGTTCAACATAGAGTCAGCCTCTGAGCTATATAGAATTGAGAAAATTGCTAAACAGCTATCAATTACAGCATCTGTATCTATTCGCTTTAATCCCGAGGTTGATTCTGGCGGTCATGACTATATTACTACCGGAAGAAAAGGCGATAAGTTCGGCGTATCATCCTTGGATGAAGTTATGAGCCTTGCTGACCACATATCTAAATCAGACGATATAAATATGGTTGGTTTGGCTTGTCATATTGGATCTCAAATATTAAATCTGGAAAGTTATGAGGCTGCTGCTAAAAAAACAATTGAACTTGCGGACAAAATAAACTCTCTTGGAGCTAACTTAGAATTTCTTGATATGGGTGGAGGCCTTGGAGTTCCCTATAATGGAGAAAATCCTCCAAATCCTAAAGATTTAATTGCCTGCCTGGAAGCTGTAATGAGTGAAAGATCAGAAAAGATTGTGCTTGAGCCAGGCAGAACCATTTCAGCAAACGCAGGCATTCTTTTAACTACTGTTCAATATATAAAGGATGATTTTCTTATTGTTGATGCTGCAATGAATGATTTGCTGAGGCCATCATTATATGGAGCAAAACATGATGTATGGAATATCAAAAAAGACATTGGGTCTCCAAAGAACTGGAATATAGTTGGGCCAGTGTGCGAATCGTCTGATTTTATTAGAAAAGATATTGCGCTAAGCGCAGAGGAGAATGATGTTTTAGCAGTAAAAACTGCTGGTGCATATGGTTTTGTAATGTCATCAAACTATAACTCTAGAACTCGTGGTGCTGAAATTTTGATAGATAAAGATGTTTCTCATGTGATTAAAACAAGAGAGTCATATAGCAATTTGTTAGATCTTGAGCATATCCCAAATGATTAAATTTAAAAAAATGCATGGCAATGGCAATGACTTTATTGTTATTAATGCCTTGACTGAAAATATTAAATTTACAAAAAATAAAATTGCAAAGCTGGCTTGTCGAAAAAAAGGCATTGGCTTTGACCAACTTATATTGGTCTGCCCGCCAACTAAAATAGATACAGATTTCTTAATTAAGTTTTATAACAGTGATGGAAGCTCTGCAAAAATGTGTTTGAATGGGATTAGATGTGCTGCTTTGTTTATTTGGCAAGAAGAGCTTAGTCCTCACAAAACCATTAACTTGCAAACTGCATCAAGAAACATTGAGTGCACGAAAAAAAATTCTAATGTAGAAGCTTTAATTAAAAAGCCATTTGAAATATCTGAAAAAGCTTTGATTAAGGAATTTTCAAAAAAACTATCTGATCAGAAATTCTCACTTGTAGATTGTGGCAATAAGCATCTTTGCATTAAGCAAAGCTCTATCAAAAGTTTTGATTTGGAGGCTCTATATGAGAGGTTGCAGCCTGCAATATCAAAACATAATTTTAACTTATCCATATATAAAAAAATAAAGGGGCAAGTCCATATTCGAACATTTGAAAATGGTGCTGGTGAAACCCTTTCTTGTGGATCTGCTTCAGCCTCGGTTGCATCAATTACATTACAGAAAGATAAAAAAATAAAAATCTCTAGCAAGGGCGGAAATTTGCAATTTGTTGGCTTCGAAGACAAACTTAAGATGACAGGGCCTGCGGCTAACGTATTTTCTGGGACAATAGATTAATGGCAAAAAAACTTAATCCAAAAGATGTCGAGATTTTCTTACTAGAAAACTTAGATTTTTTTAAAGAAAGAGAGGCTTTAGTTACAGAACTAAAATTTAGTCATCCTGAAACTCAGGGAGCCTCCTCTTTGCTTGAAAGACAAATTCATAAATTGAGAGATGAGCAAAAAGAATTAATGGAGCTCCTTACAAATTTTATGGAAACAGCCACCCTCAATGAGGATCTTTTTAATAAATCCAAGGATTTAACATTAAATATTTTGGGCACTTCATCTAAAGAAGAAATGATAGCTATTGTAGAGAATGCATTTCATAAAGATTTCAATGTTGATTCCTGCCAGTTATCTTTTTACAACAATAAAGATATTGAAAATCTTGAGAATAAGATTGGGCTATCGCTTCATAAGGGTGCTGTTCATTGCGGCCCTTATTCCAAAGAAAAAATTTCTATGCTTTTTGAAAATGAAAGTGTTGAATCAATTGTTCTGGCAATTTTTGCTGTGAATGGAGAAATGGGTGTATTGGGTTTGGGTAGTTTTGATAGAAGCAAATACCTTGGTGATGAAGACACTACATTTATCCAATATATCAGAGATGTTATTGAAAAAAGATTGGTGACTATTAAGTCTAATGCCTAATTCCCAATATTTTGTAACCACAGACATAAACCAATACCTAGAATACATTCAGCAAGTTAGAAATCTATCTATCAATACTGTGAAGTCATATAGCAGAGATTTAGCAAAACTATCTAGTTATTTTAAATCTATAAATATTTCTTCTTATGATGAGGTGGATGAGAGTATCTGCTCAGGCTGGGTTGGCAGCCTTTATCAAAATGATAATAATCCCAGAACAATTCATAGACATTTGTCTGCTGCCAAAGGTTTCTTTAAATTTTTAAAAAAAAATGGTGTCATACGCTCTTCTGCTTTTGAGTTAATCTCTGCGCCAAAAGCTTCATCTCATTTGCCTGAAGTGCTGTCGCCTGAAGATGTAGAGCAACTCCTAAATTTTAGACCTGAAAATAGTATCGAGATAAGAGATCTGGCATTGATAGAGCTCATGTACTCTTCTGGTCTAAGGGTTTCGGAGGTAGCAAGTATTAATTTGGCTGACTTTGAGGAAGAGATGGCTTTCTTAAGAGTGATAGGAAAGGGCTCCAAAGTGAGATTGGCTCCAATTGGAAGATATGCGATCAGGGCCATTAATAATTGGATTGAAGAAAGAAAAAAATTCTCTGAAATTGATACGCCTGCTCTTTTTATAAACCTCAAGGGAGGGCGCCTAACTGTTAGAAGTATTCAGCTAAGATTAGAAAAAATCTCTATTAAACAAGGGCTGCCTAGAGTTAATCCGCATATGCTTAGACATAGTTTTGCAACCCATATGTTAGAGTCAAGTGGTGATCTGAGGACCATTCAGGAACTATTAGGCCACAGCTCTTTATCAACCACACAAATCTATACAAAGCTTGATTATCAACATCTTGCAAAGATATATGATAAGTCTCATCCTCGAGCTAAAAATGCCTAATATAAAATTAATTACTTTTGACCTTGATGATACTTTTTGGGATATATCTCCAGTAATTATAAAAGCAGAGATGGCAACCAGATCTTATCTTGAAAGTCATATTGGTAAACAAGATTGGGGATCAATGTCTGATTTTTTAAGTTATCGAAAAGAGCTCATTAAAGAAGACCCAAGTTATGAGTGGGATATCGGAGCATTAAGAAAAAAAATCTATGAAAATAAGATAAAAAAAGCTGCAATGCCTTTGCTTGAGCAACAGGAGCTTACTAGGCAGTGTTATGAAATGTTTTTAAAGCTTCGCCATGAGGTTGAGTTCTATGATGGGGTCTATGAAGCAATCGAGGAATTATCAAAAAATTATTCATTAGGTGTTTTGACAAATGGCAATGCAGATATCTTTTCTTTTAAAATTGGTAAATTCTTTGATTTCTCAATAAGCTCCTATGACGTTCAAAGCAATAAGCCAAAAAAAGATCATTTTGTAATGTCTAAGAATAAATATGAAAGTCTAGATTTTAATCAAATCGTACATATTGGTGACCATCCAATAAATGATGTTTATGGCTCACATATTCTTGGCATTAATGCAATTTGGTTTAATAAAAATAATGATGAATGGGATAATCCTGATATTAAAAAGCCTATACAATTTAATAACTGGAAAAACATTGTTAAATTAATTAATGATAACTATGAGCGATAAAGATATTACAGATGCAATTATCAGAATCTTTAAAAAGGAGCTTGGAGCTTTTTCAGATGTATTCCCAGATGACCTTTTAAATGATATTAAAAAAAGAGTCTCTCCTACTATAAATGATCTAATTGAGTCGCAGGGTTTTGTAAGAAAATCAAAATATGAATCTATCTATAAGTTGGCAGAAGATTTAGAAAAAAGAATTGAAAAATTAGAAAAAAATTAAGTAGATTTTTCTATCATATATTTAACAACAGCAGCTATTTCTTCTTTTGAGCAATCTGCACACAAGCCTTTTGCTGGCATTGCGTTATATCCGTTATAAGCGTTATTAACTAACATTTCCATGCCTTTAGGCATTCGCGAAGCCCATTGACTAACATTGCCTGTTACTGGAGCGCCTGCTACACCTGCATCATGACATGCCGCACATCCTGATGCGTATATTTGCTCGTTTGATCTAACTGCTTTTACTAAAGATGATTGAGATGCTTGACCGCAATCTTGACCTTCAACGCAAACATTAACTTGCAGATGGATTCTCTCTATAACTGATTCGTCATACTTCTTTCCGTTGAAAAGAAAAAGAACACAGATCGGTAATATGATTAAGTAGTATTTATTTTTCATAATTCGCGTGCATTATATATTAAAAAACTAAAAGTTTTTAAGAATTTGTTTTTTGTAATTCGATAACATATTCGGCCACTTTGAACATCTCTTCATATGTTCTTTTGGGCTGAATAATATATGTCCCATCAACTATCAACATTGGGGTTGATCCAAGTTGAAGCTGTTTTGATATTTTTATTCCTCTGCTAACTTTTTGCTTAACAGCAAAAGAATTTAGATATGCTGATGCCGTTTCAGGAGCAACGCCAAAGCCTTTTAAAAAATCTGTGATTGCTTTTTCATTACGTAAAAAGTTCTTTTCTTTGTGTATTGAAACAAATACTGCTGAATGTGCTTTTTGAGTTAGATCTAAAGCCTCAATAGTATGATACAAGGCAGCATGAGTCTGATGAATAGGTCCCCAAGTTACCGGAAACTTTGTGAAATTTACATGATCGGGTAATGTTTTCTTCCAGCCATTTACTGGCCCCTCAATTGAATAACAAGCCCCGCACCCGTACCAAAAAACCTCCATAACATCGACAATTCCATCTTGCTTTACAGTTAGAGGATTACTAATTTTTGAATAGTCTCTTCCTAACTTATATTCAGCATAAGTGTTTGCTGAAAAAGAAGTTATTAGAATAAAAAATAAAGATAGTTTTAAAAGCTTAAAGTTTTTCATTTATATAGTCCGTGCATGTAGTTTGCCAAGGCATCAATTTCTTCATCAGAAAGATTTCTTGAAATAGATTGCATTACAGAAGCATATTGTCCAGCATTTCTTTCGTTGGCTCTGTAAGCCTTAAGTGTTGTTGTTAAATAACCAATTTGTTGACCAGCTACAGCAGGGAATCCAGCTAAAGCATTACCGTTGCCATATACAGAGTGACATGCTGAGCATGCAGGTATACCTTTTTCAATATTTCCACCTCTATATAGGTTCATACCAAGCTCCAAAAGCTCTTCATCATTCTTTGCTTGCCCTACTGATGTAGAATTAGCTTCATAGAAAGCGGATATATCTAATAAGTCAGAATCAGTTAATGTATTAAGGTATGGGGTAACAGCCATCATCAATGCATTTTGTCTATCTCCACTTTGAAATAATTTAAGCTGCTCATATAAATATCTCTGATTTT
>Ga0255779_1000878_pt1 | contig 36179 bp, 37 predicted proteins | sample 011ome_21_FD_179977 | JGI IMG/M metagenome (GOLD analysis project Ga0255779, IMG submission 179977) | Coastal salt marsh microbial communities from the Groves Creek Marsh, Skidaway Island, Georgia - 011508AT metaG (version 2) | ecosystem: Environmental > Aquatic > Marine > Intertidal zone > Salt... | reverse complement strand
AGCCTTTGCTCCTGGTCGACCCTGGTGACGTTGTCCGTTACGGAATTCCCAGCGCCAAAGCTCTCGTCCACCTCGGAGCAGCTCTGGCCATTGGTTCCCTGATGTTGGCGGCTTTCGCCCTTGCCCCAAAGGATCCAGGCTTTGACGCGTCGTTGGTGGTGGCTGCCCTTGGCGCAGCGTTGATGACGCTTGCCTCGGCAATCAGCGCCTTTTTGACGTTCTTGGCGATCTATCTGGAGCCAGTGACCCTGACCCAGCAGTTTGGTGATGTGTTGTGGCTATTCGTGGTGGGAACCGACATTGGTCGGGCGTGGTTGATCTCTACGATGCTTTCGGCAATCGTGACGGTCCTCGCGCTCCTTGTCCGGTCACATACCGGTGTTTTCTTTACCGGGGTTGTGGCAGTGGCGTCGCTGTGGCCGCTAGCGGAGCTCGGCCATGCGGCTGGCACAGCGAACCATGAGGCAGCGGTCAGTGCGTCTTTCACTCACAGCGTCTTTGCGGCGATGTGGGTGGGTGGGCTGGCGATGGTGGCAATCCTTGGCTGGAGGGCTCATCGCACAGCGATGCACTTCACGAACGTCTTTCGCCGGTTCTCGACCATTGCCTTAGTGAGTTTTACGGTGGTCGCGATGTCGGGCGCGACCAACGCGTGGCTTCGGATCGGTGAATTTCAGGGCTTGTTTACTCCGTATGGGGCTTTGGTGGTGGCGAAGATGGTGGCGCTGGTGGTCTTGGGCTCAATGGGGGCGCTCTATCGTCTGCGTCTCATCCGTCGCATGGAGGGCGCAGTTGCTGGGCCCAGGTCCCTCACGATGCGCCTTGTTGCCGCTGAGCTTGCCCTGATGGGGATTGCTACCGGACTGGCGAGTGCCCTCGCGCGAACTCAAACTCCTGTCCCCCAGGTTCCCGCCACGGAGATTGCTCAGGCCACTCCTGCGGAGATACTCACAGGGGAACCACTGCCACCCGAGTTCACCTGGGGTCGCGTCTTCACCGAGTGGCAGTTCGATGTGGTGTGGGCGCTGGTGGTCGTCTTTGGTTCGCTGTTTTACGTCTGGGGTCACCGTCGCTTGGCTGAGCGCGGCGATAGCTGGCCTCTCTCCAGGACCATCATGTGGGTCTCGGGAATGGTGATTCTGGGTCTCTCCACCAACTCCGGTCTTGCGGTGTACGGCACGTATTTGTTCAGTGTTCACATGGTCGCCCACATGCTCCTGTCCATGGCGGTGCCGCTGTTGTTGGTGTTGAGCGCTCCCGTCACTCTCGCCTCCAGGGCCATTGCCGCTCGCAAAGACGGGTCTAGGGGGGCACGGGAGTGGATTTTGCTCGCTGTGCACTCGAAGTATTTGGCGGTTCTGGGCCACCCGCTGGTGGCGGCGGTAATCTTCGCGATATCTCTGATTGTGTTCTACTACTCACCCCTGTTCGAATGGGCTCTGAGGGAGCACCTTGGGCACCAGTGGATGATCCTGCACTTCCTATTCACGGGCTATCTTTTCGCCCAGTCGCTGGTGGGGGTTGACCCCTCCCCGCATAACCCTCCGTATCCGCTGCGGCTCATCATCGTCCTCGCCACGATGGCGTTTCACGCGTTCTTTGGTGTGGGGCTCATTTACGGCACGGCTCTCCTGGTCCCCGAGTGGTACGGAGCGATGGGTCGTGAGTGGGGCTTAGACCCGTTGGCTGACCAACAGCAAGGTGGTGAGCTCGCGTGGGGTCTTGGTGAGATACCCACACTGCTCCTCGCGATTGTCGTGACCTGGTCGTGGAGCAAGAGCGATGACCGGAAGAATAAGCGGCGCGACCGCGCCGCGGATCGCGATGGGGACCGAGAATTGAACGCCTATAACGAGATGCTGGGGAATTTGGCGAAACGGGACGAAAAGCTCAGTAGAGGTTGAGTACCGGCTGATCGCTGGAGGTGCCGCGCACAACACCCACGACATCGAAGGGCTCTGTGTCACGAAACTCGGTGATGGTTCCATCGAAAAGCGACTGAACTTGCACGGTCACTTCTGCAAGCCCCTCGCTCGCCACCATCGTCCAGCTCGCCCGATCAGCCGAGAGCCTCAGTTCGACCTGCGGGTAATCCAGGATGGTCCACTGCGGCACCCCCATCACCCGGTCGGCAATGGACACCCCAAACGGGCACTCTGCTGGTTGTAGAACGCCTTGGGCAACACAGCCATCGAGGTAAGCCTCTAGAGCTTCTGTGGTGGTCTCCATCAATTGACTGGTGGGGGACACCTCGAGGCGAACACTGGAAGGCGTCCCCACCTCGGTCACTGTTGACACCACAGGTTCTGCCTGAACCCATTCGGTCTCCAGCGTGGAGGTGTATCGACCAGGGACGAACACCGTGGTGCGAGGAGGAACCCCCAGGTTTCCCACGTCGAGAAGAGTGCCATTGACGGTGACCCGTTGGTCCCCGACCACCGTGAACTGCAGAGATGCCACCGGCTGACGAGTGAACCGCCAGGTGTCATAAAACCACAACACCGGTTCACCCTGAGTGACGACGAAGACCGTGGACTCAGTGTCATCGCCAATCTCATACTCCGCCTGGATAACCAACTCTCCGGTGGGCAGCGACGATGTTCCGACGATTCGAGGGTTTGTGAGTGACTCGGAGGCGACCGGCAGAATCTGAGGCGCACGGGTGAGCCCGGCGTGGTTCGCAGCAAGACCGTAATCGCTGGTCTCGAGAGCCCTGAGATACGAGGTCACGAAGCTGGTGGCTGAATACACCGTGACATTGAGCGCTAAGACGGTGAGGAGCCAGAGTGCGACAACTCCGAGCGCCAGAAGCCCGAACCTCCGCACGATTGCCCACATAGATGCCATCCTAGGTTGGTTGACCTAGCGCGTTTTCGGTCACGTGATGAGGAGCCTGTGGTGAGTGACGTTGTCCTGAGTGACGAACAACGCGGGGTTCTCGACCAGATGGAGAACACCCTGGACCACGTGTTCATCACCGGTCGCGCAGGAACAGGCAAGTCCACCCTGCTGCAAGCTTTTGTGGCGAGCACGGCAAAAGTCGTTGCGGTGTGTGCACCCACCGGGGTAGCCGCTCTCGCTGTGGGAGGCCAGACGATTCACTCCCTGTTGCGCTTGCCGATTGGGATTATTGGAGCCAGAGAGCTCGGGTTCATCCCGAAAGAATCTCTCGCTGTCCTGGCAAACCTCGACGCCTTGGTCATCGATGAGGTGTCCATGGTCTCTGCCGATGTTCTCGACGCTATGGATCGACGCCTCCGCCAAGCGAAACGTCGGAAAAATACGCCCTTTGGTGGAACTCAACTCATCATGTTCGGCGATCCGTTCCAGCTAGCACCGGTGGTGTCGGGGCAAGCCGAGAAGGCGTACTACCAGGACCACTACCGATCCCCCTGGTTCTTCGACGCCGCCGTGTGGCGGGAGACCGAGATGGACACCTACGAGCTGGATACCATCCACCGTCAAGCCGACTCCGAGTTTCGAGCCGTCCTCAATGCGTTGCGGGAAGGGCGCATGGATCCTGACATGGGGCGGATGCTCAACGAGCAGGGAATGCGTGAGCCAGAGGATCCCGAACTGATTACCTTGGCCACCACCAATCAGGCGGTCACCAGAATCAATTCTTTGGCACTGGAGAGACTTCCCGGCAAGGGCAAAATAGCTCAGGCCGCAATCGAGGGCGACTTTGGCTCAACCAGTGCTTATCCTGCTGACGAAGAACTCGTGCTGAAGCCCGGTGCGAGGGTGATGTTCCTGCGCAATGACACTCAAGGAACCGATGGCCCACGGTTTGTCAATGGAACGCTCGGCACCGTAGTGAAAATCACGGACACAGTTACCGTCGATGTCGACGGGGAGAGTGTGCTGGTCGAGCCGGTGACGTGGGAAAAGGTCAAGTACGAGTACCAGAGCTCTACCAAGACGTTAACTCAGGACGTCGTCGCAGAATTTACTCAATTCCCCCTGCGATTAGCGTGGGCAGTCACGATTCACAAAGCTCAGGGAAAGACCTTGGATGCTGCCGTCATCGACTTGGGTCCGAGAGCTTTTGCCCCGGGCCAGACCTATGTGGCGTTTAGTCGACTGACCAGCCTGGACGGTCTCTACCTGAAAAGACCACTGACGCCATCGGACATCATCGTGGATGAGAATGTGGTGCGGTTCCTCGCTGAAGACCGCGGCACAAACCGCTTAATCTGAGAGCGAGTGACGGGAATCGAACCCGCGCCATCAGCTTGGGAAGCTGAAGTTCTACCATTGAACTACACTCGCAACGCCGACTCTGAGGCTGGTTGATGAGTCTACTAGTCTGGTCTGGTGCTTCTCTCAGACCGCGATATTCGTAGCGAACTTGACTCCGGCCGAATTGGCTTAGACCCCTTGGACCTCGATATGGTCCAACCCTCGAGCGTTGATGTTCGCTTGGACCGTTTTTTCCGCCTGTTTGATAACCACAAGTATCAACACATTGATCCTGCGATGGACCAGCCCGATTTGACGAGGCTTGTCGAGGTGGATTCCACAGAGGCATTTGTTCTTCACCCCGGAGAGTTTGTCCTGGGTGCAACGTTTGAAGTAGTGAGCTTGCCGGACGACGTGGCGGCTCGCCTTGAGGGGAAGAGCTCTCTGGGGCGCCTAGGTCTGCTCACCCACTCCACCGCAGGCTTCATTGACCCAGGTTTCTCTGGTCACGTCACTCTTGAGCTCTCGAATGTGGCAACGCTCCCTATTACGTTGTGGCCGGGGATGAAGATCGGGCAGTTGTGTTTCTTCCGCCTCACTTCCCCGGCTGAGCACCCCTACGGTTCAGAGAAGTACGGCAGTCGCTACCAGGGCCAGCGAGGCCCCACCGCGTCACGCTCGTCTAAGAACTTTCACCGCACGGACGTCTCTAAGCCATAAGGCTCACCCCACTGCTCCATCTGGTCCACCAGCCAGGGGCTAAAGGCAAACGGGGTGTTATGGACGGAGCTGTGGAGAGCGCCGGGGTCGACCCATTGCCACTCGCACACTTCCTCCCTCAGGGGCGAAGGATCTGCCGTCGCGCGAGCCACAAAGACGGGACAGATTTCGTTCTCAACGATTCCTGAGGCGTCCACAGCCCGGTACCGAAAGTCTGGGAGCGCTTCAGCGATGTCATGGAGTTCCAGACCCAACTCGTGCTGGGCTCTGCGTCGAATGGCATCTTCCATGGATTCGCCAGGACCAGGGTGACCGCAGGCCGAATTGGTCCACACCCCCGGCCACGTTTTCTTGGAGAGGGCTCTCCGGGTGATGAGTACGTGCCCTGCTTCGTTGAAGATGTGACACGAGAAGGCCAGATGAAGAGGTGTCTCCGTGGTGTGGACGGTGGCTTTGTCGGCTGTGCCGATCTCAGCACCGTCCTCGTCCAGGAGGATGACCAGCTCAGAGGTTTTCATCGTCTACTCGCGCTACTGTGCAAGGGTAATAACTTGTGGTTGTCGCCTTAGTGCGACCAGCACAGCCTAGCCAAAAGGCATGGAAATATCCCTCGGGAAGGACCCCACTGTGGCGGTTGAGTTAGATACCCGGATTGATCTCTACACTCGGGTAGCCCAGGAGACCTCCCAGGGAGTGATCAAGCGCTATTCCACCTCGTTCGGTCTTGCCTCCAGGCTCCTGGAGCCTCGGGTTCGCACTCACATCGGCAATCTCTATGCACTGGTGCGACTGGCGGATGAAATTGTTGACGGGGTCGCGGCTGAAGCGGGTGTTCCCACCGCCGAGGCGGGTGCCATGCTCGATGCGCTCGAAGCTGACACTGAGCGGGCACTCCAGGTTGGCTACAGCACCAACTTGATTGTGCATGCCTTTGCGATCTCGGCTCGACAAGTCGGTGTGACCGCCGAGCTCACTCGTCCGTTCTTTCATTCGATGCGCATGGATCTCACCCACACCGAACACACACCCGAAACCTTTGACGAGTATGTCTACGGATCAGCCGAAGTTGTCGGGTTGATGTGCTTGGAAGCCTTCCTGGAGGGCCAAGAGGTGTCAGAGACTGATCGTGAGGTCATGGTCAAGGGCGCTCGGGCCTTGGGTGCCGCCTTCCAGAAGGTCAACTTTTTGCGAGACCTCGGCGCGGATGTTCAAGCACTGGGACGAAGTTACTTCCCTGGAGTCTCCGTGGAAGAACTCGATGAGGACACTAAGCATCGACTCCTGGACGACATTGACCGCGACCTTGCCGACTCAGCCGCAGCGCTACCCCTTCTTCCGACTAGCGCCCGGCGCGCTGTCGCTCTGGCACACGTGTTGTTTGAAGCTCTCGGTGAGCGGATTCGGAAGACTCCTGCCACCGTTCTCCAAACTTCACGGATTAGTGTTCCTGACGTGACGAAAGCGGTTCTTGCCGTGCGCGTCCTTACCGGTTTCGTCCCCTCCGCTCCTCGCAGTTTGAGAAAGGCTCCTCGTGTCTAAGTCTGTTGTCGTTGTTGGCGGTGGAATCGGCGGCATTGCCACCGCTGGCCTGTTGGCCCGGGATGGTTACCAGGTGACCCTTGTCGAGGCGCATGCTCGCTTGGGTGGTCGAGCCGGTTTGTGGGAGAAGGACGGGTTCCGTTTTGACACCGGGCCGTCCTGGTATTTGATGCCCGAGGTTTTTGATCACTGGTACAAACTGATGGGCACCTCAGCGGATGAGCATTTGACGCTCACCAAGCTGGACCCTGGTTACCGCGTCTACTTTGAGCCCCAGGGTGGCCAGAAAGCCGAGATTATTGATGTTCGCGCCAGTCGTGAAGACAATCTCGCCCTCTTGGAGGAAATTGAGCCTGGATCCAGGGCCACGATGGAGAAGTACCTCGACTCGGCCAAAGAAACCTATGAGATTGCCAAAGAGTATTTCTTGTATACGTCTTTCCAGAGTTTGCGCACCCTGCTAGTACCCGCAGTCTTGAAGCGCGTTGGGACATTGTTCCGCTTGCTGACGACGCCCATCATGACGTTCGCGAAGCGTCACACGAAGAATCCCAAGATTCAGCAACTCTTGGGATACCCCGCCGTGTTCTTGGGGTCCTCCCCCTACATTGCTCCCAGCATGTTCCACCTAATGTCCTACCTCGACCTCGAAGATGGGGTGCTCTACGCCGAGGGTGGGTTCACTCGAGTGATCGATTCGATGCGCACCGTGATCGAAGATCACGGTGTTACCGTGCTCACCCAAGCCCGGGTTTCTGCCATCACCACGGAGAAAAGATCAGGCAAGGCTCACGCAACTGGCGTGACCTATGAGGATTCCCACGGTGTTGCTCACACTCTTGAGGCTGACTTTGTGGTCTCGACGACGGATCTTCACCACAGCGAGACGAAACTTCTTCCCACGGAGCTCCAGACTTACCCGCAGTTCTACTGGGACAAGAAGATTGCGGGACCCAGTGCCGTCCTCCTCTATCTCGGGGTGAAGGGAGAGGTTCCCCAGTTGCTCCACCACACGCTCTTCTTCACGGAGGACTGGGACGATAACTTCTCCAAGATTTTTGCCGACAAGCCCACCGTGCCAAACCCTGCGTCACTTTATGTTTGTAAGCCCAGTGCCACTGACAGTGGGGTTGCTCCCAAGGGCCACACCAACATCTTTGTCTTGGTCCCGATGCCGGCCGATGTCAGCTTGGGCCACGGCGGAATTGACGGCTCCGGCGACAAGGAGGTCGAGGCGATCGCAGATCGCGCCATCGAGCAAATCTCTCAGTGGAGTGGCGCGAGTGACCTCGCGGAGCGCATTGTGGTCCGGCGAAGTGTGGGACCTGCAGACTTCCAGGCTGACCTGAACGCCTGGATGGGCACCGCCTTGGGACCTGCTCACACGCTCATGCAGAGCGCACTGTTCCGTTCGGGCAATGTCTCGAAGAAGGTGCAGGGCCTCTACTACGCAGGAAGCTCCACTATCCCGGGCATTGGCCTGCCGATGTGTTTGATCAGTGCCGAGGTGCTGGTCAAGAGGGTGCGAGGAGACGTGTCGACGGCACCCCTTCCCGAACCTCTGATGCCGGTGTCCTAGGAGGAGTGATGTCCTTTCTCTACCTGGTGGCGTTGGTGACGTCGTTGGTGGGGATCGGTCTGTTGGACTTTCGACACAAGCTGGCGTTCTTCGGTGGGGCCATCCTGCGCTCCGCCGCGATTATCGCGGTGTCGGTGGTGTTTTTCCTGATCTGGGACGTGGTGGGTATTGCCACCGGAGTGTTCTTCCGAGGGTCAGGACCCTGGATGACCGGTGTTCTCCTGGGTCCTGAGCTACCCCTCGAAGAACTCTTCTTTCTGTTGGTGCTCACATACTCGACCCTGGTCTCCTACCTGTGGGCCAAGAAAGCGCTCGAGGCAAGGCGGAGCGCATGACCTACTGGCTGATCAATATTCCCTTCCTCCTGGTAGCAGCGCTGGTGCTGGGTGCGGCGCTGGGTCGAGGCGTGGCTCCACGCGTACTTCCCTGGGTGATATCGGTTGTCGTCATGATGACTCTGACGGCGGTGTTTGATAACGCCATCATCGGGACAGGACTTGTCGCCTATGACTCAGAGCTGCTCAGTGGAGTGATGATCGGGCTTGCACCGATTGAAGACTTTGCCTATACCGCGGCGGCACTGATGATGATTCCAGCGCTCTGGCATGTCCTCGAGCCCCGGCCCACGGAGAGCTCGTGAGCGGACTGCGAACGCTTGTGGTGAGCTCGCGACCGTTGAGCTGGGTCAACACAGCGTTCCCTTTTGGGCTGACCTATTACCTTTTCGTTGGCCAGTTTGATGCGCTTTTTGTCGTCGGGACTCTGTTTTTCCTCATCCCCTACAACGTCTTGATGTATGGCATCAATGATGTCTTCGATTATGAGTCGGACCTTCGAAACCCGCGCAAAGGTGGCGTGGAAGGCGCCTTGCTGGGCCCCGAGCTTCATCGTCCGATGGTGCTTCTCTCCACGCTTCTTCCGATGCCTTTTCTGGTCCCCCTGATTCTCTGGGGGTCCCTCCTCTCGACTGGCGTGCTCGCCTTGGCGCTGTTCTTTGTGGTCGCCTACTCCGCGAAGAACTTTAGATTCAAGGAGATTCCCTTTGTGGACTCCGTGACCTCGAGTCTGCACTTTGTGATGCCAGCGGTCTTTGCCATGGCTCTTGTCGGTGCTGAGCTGACGGGATTGTCGCTCACGTTGCTCGCGTCTTTCTTCTTCTGGGGGATGGCGTCTCACGCTTTTGGCGCCGTCCAGGACGTGGTGGCGGACCGCGAGGCGGGAGTCGGATCCATTGCCACCGCGATTGGAGCTAAAGGCACGGTGCGCTTTGCCGTCGTGCTCTATCTGGTCGCTGGCCTCGTCGTGTTGGTCACCCCGTGGCCACTGCCCCTGATTGCGCCTGTTGCATTGCTCTATGTGGGCGCCCTCGCACCGTGGTGGTCCGTGAGCGATGAGGATGCGTGGAAAGCGAATCGCAGCTGGAAGTGGTTCTTGGGTTTGAACTTTGTTGCCGGTGCGGTGGTCGTGCTGGTGCTCTTCGAGTGGTGGCAGGTGACGTCTTAGCGCGCGGGCGCCTTCACGAAGAGCAACATTATGCCCCCCGCGAGCAGGACCAGAGCAATACCCAGGAGCCCAAAGAGGGTTTGGCTACCGGCAAGCGCAATGAACACGCCCCATGCGAGTGAGGCCATCCAGCCGGCAGCGCGGCCCGTGGTGGCATAAAGGCCAAAGACCTCACCCTCTTTGCCCGCGGGGGTCACCCGCGCGAGGAAGGACCGAGAAGCCGCTTGCGCGGGCCCTACAAACATCGCCAAAATCAACCCGGCTACCCAAAACATGGGGATTCCCAGGTCGACCAGGAAGAACACGCTCAACGTGCAGGCGACGAGACCGAAGACCGAGATAACAATCACGTTCTTGGGTCCGAAACGATCATCAAGGCGGCCCGCAAAGATGGTGGAAATCCCCGCTACAAGGTTGAGGGCAATACCAAAGACGACGAGGTCGGTGAAGCTGAATCCGAAAACGATGCTGGCGATGACCGAGCCGAACACGAACACTGCCGAGAGCCCATCGCGATAGACGGCACTAGCGAGCAGGAACCAGAAGGTTGCTCGGGATTCCCGGTAGAGGCGGGCGATGCTGCGACCCAGCTCCACGTAACTGCGCCAAAAGCCCACTTTCTCGACTGCGCTCAGCTTGGGGGGTTCGGGAACGTTGAGAAATATGGGGATGACGAAAATTATGGTCCAGATGGCGGACCCCAGAGCGACCAGTTGGAATGTTGAGGCAACCTCGCCATCCAGCACACCCCCCAGGATCAGGCCGACGACAAGCGCTAGTGCGAGGATGCCGCCGAGGTATCCAAATCCCCAGCCCAACCCCGACACCTTTCCGACTGTTTTTGGAGTCGAGATTGAGACCAGGAGGGCGTTGTAGTTGACACCCGCAATTTCGCCGAAGATGCTTCCCACTGCTATCAGTGCGACGCCAATCCAGAACCATTCGGCGCCAGGTTGAACTGAGGCAAGCCCCAGCTGCGAGACGATGAGGAGGATAGTGAAGAGCAGCAACTGGAACTTTTGGCGACCAGTTCGATCCGCTCTTTGACCCAAGACTGGAGCCAGCAAAGCGATGAGGAGACCGGCAGCAGTAATGCCGTAGCCAAGATTGCTGGCGAGTTGTCCTAAAGCGGCCTCCTCACTTGCCGTCCCGACCAACGCGGGATCTATGAAGAAGGTGCTGGTGAGGTAGCTGGGGACCCACACAAACGTCAGAAGAACGGTATTGAAGGGCTGGGTGGCCCAGTCCCAGAACGCCCACGACCACACTCGTCGGCGGGGAATGTCCTTCCCTTCGTTTCCGGCGAGGCCCACCACGGGCAACGCGTCGGTAGAGGTCAGGTAGGAGGGGGTGCCGGGTTTCGGCGAACCGTCATTGGTCATGAGAAAACCGTAGTCCTCCCGGGCAAATTTTGGGTAAATTTCCGCCCTACTCGAGAGCCGAAGACAAATATGAGCCGTCCCGACTCATATTTTGGCTGAAAAACTTGACACGAGCCGACTCATATTGCAAAATTGAGTCACATCGACTCAGATTCGATGACATGACAGACAGTGAAGGAGCAGGCCAGATGGCACGCGCAGTAGGAATTGACTTAGGAACCACCAACTCGGTGGTGTCCGCGCTGGAGGGCGGCGAGCCCACCGTTATTGCAAACGCTGAGGGGCTTCGTACGACTCCCTCCGTCGTGGCATACACGAAAGATGGCGAGATTCTTGTCGGAGAGACCGCCAAGCGCCAGGCAGTGACCAACGTGGACCGGACGATTTCGTCCGTCAAGCGTCACATGGGGACTGACTGGTCCATGGAGGTGGATGACAAGAAGTACACCCCGCAGGAAATTTCCGCACGTATTCTTGCGAAGCTCAAGCGCGATGCTGAGCAGTACCTTGGCGAGTCCGTGACCGATGCGGTCATCACAGTCCCCGCCTACTTCAATGACGCTGAGCGTCAGGCCACCAAAGAGGCTGGTGAGATCGCGGGCCTCAATGTTCTCCGCATCATCAACGAGCCCACGGCCGCAGCCCTCGCCTACGGTTTGGACAAGGGTAAAGAAGACGAGCTCATTCTGGTTTTTGACCTCGGTGGAGGAACCTTTGACGTGAGCTTGCTCGAGGTGGGTAAGGACGACGAGTTCTCCACCATCCAGGTTCGCGCCACCGCCGGTGACAACCGCCTCGGTGGAGATGACTGGGACGAGCGCATCGTGGACTACTTGGCCACCAGGTTCAAAGAGACCACCGGTGTTGATGTGTCCAACGACAAAATCGCGAAGCAGCGACTCAAAGAAGCAGCGGAGCAGGCTAAGAAGGAGCTCTCGACCTCGTCGAGCACTCAAATCCAGCTCCCCTACTTGTCGCTCACGGAGAGCGGTCCCGCCAACCTGGACGAGTCACTGAGTCGTGCCAAGTTTGAGGAGCTCACCAAAGACCTTCTGGAGCGCACCAAGCAGCCCTTCAACGACGTGATCAAAGAGGCAGGCGTCAAGCTTTCCGACATTTCCCACGTCGTGCTGGTCGGTGGATCCACCAGGATGCCCGCGGTCACCGCCTTGGTGACTGAGCTCACTGGTGGCCAGGAGCCCAACAAGAGCGTCAACCCGGATGAGGTTGTCGCCGTGGGAGCAGCCCTGCAGGCCGGTGTGTTGATGGGGGAGCGCAAAGACGTTCTCCTCATTGACGTCACGCCCCTGAGCCTCGGCATCGAGACCAAGGGCGGCATCATGACCAAGCTCATCGAGCGCAATACCGCCATCCCCACCAAGCGAAGTGAAACCTTCACCACGGCGGATGACAACCAGCCCTCGGTGTCGATCCAGGTGTTCCAGGGTGAGCGTGAGTTCACTCGTGACAACAAACCGTTGGGAACCTTTGAGCTCACCGGTATCGCACCGGCTCCTCGGGGAATTCCGCAGGTAGAGGTCACGTTTGACATCGACGCAAACGGAATTGTTCACGTGTCCGCTAAGGACAAGGGAACCGGCAAGGAACAGTCGATGACCATCACCGGCGGATCCTCGTTGCCCAAGGAAGACATTGAGCGCATGGTCCGTGAAGCTGAAGAGCACGCTGCAGAAGACAAGCAGCGCCGCGAGGCAGCTGAAGAGCGCAACCAGGCCGAGCAGCTTGTCTATTCCGTCGAGAAGATCCTCAAGGAAAACGACGAGAAGCTGCCCGAGGACGTCAAGTCCGAAGTCCAGGCTGATGTTGACGCCCTGAAGTCAGCTCTTGCTGGCGAGGACGATGACGCGCTGAAAAAGGCTGTTGAGGCACTCTCTGTCAGTCAGACCAAACTCGGTGAGGCGCTGTATCAGGCTGAGCCCGAGGCAGGTGCAGCCGAGGGTGAGCAGACAGCGGATTCCAGCGACGACGAGGACATCGTTGACGCCGAGGTTGTGGACGACGACACCAACGACAAGAAGTAGGTCTCATGGCACGCGATAAAGAACCTCAGCCCGGCGGGGACGAGGAACCCCAGGAGCCACTGTTCACGGATAAGCGTCGTGTCGATCCAGAAACCGGAGATGTCCGTCCCGAGGCAGCAGATGCTGCCTCGGACGAACTCTCCGAGGACGATATGGCCCTGCTTCAGGAAGCGGAGCGTGATTTGGTGGCGGAATACCGTGACCGAGCCGCACGTGCCGAAGCCGAGTTGCAGAACTTCCGCACGCGAGTGGAGCGCGATCGTCAAGCAAATCGAGAAATCGTGATTGCTGAGGTGATTCGGTCTTTGCTTCCTGTGATGGATGATCTGGATCGTGCTGAAGCGCACGGCGATTTGGCGGGGACACCTCTGGAACTGGTGGCACAAAAATTGCGCTCCAGTTTTGAGCGTTATGACGTCAAGCCGGTGGGTGAGGTTGGAGACGCCTTTGATCCTGCCGTCCACGAGGCCATGGTGCGCATTCCTGAAGCGGGAGCGCAGGGGGAAACAGTTGCTGAGGTCATCGAAGGTGGATACACCCTCGGTGAGCGTCTCATCCGTGCCGCCAAAGTTGCGGTGAAGGTTCCAGCGGACGAGTAGGGAGGTGGGGTAATGGCGAGCCAGGATTGGTTAGAAAAGGATTTCTATCAGGTACTCGGGGTGTCGAAAGATGCCAGCGTGTCAGACATCAAGAAGACCTATCGTTCGCTGGCTCGACAATTCCACCCCGATTCCAATCCGGGCGATGCGGCCGCGGAAGCCCGCTTCAAGGAAATCTCTGAGGCCTACTCGGTGCTCTCGGATGAACAGCAGCGCGCTGAGTACGACCAGATTCGTGCCATGCAGGCGGGCCGTCCACGGTTCACCGCGGGTGGTGGACCAGGCGGGTTCGATGACGTTTTCGGCGGAATGTTCGGCGGCGCACCTCGTGGTGCTCAGAGCGCTGATTTTGGCGACCTGTTCTCTGGGTTGTTCGGCGGTGGGCAAGGCGGATTCTCGGGGTATCGCGAGCCCACCAAGGGCCGCGATGTGATCTCCCGAGTGACCTTGGAGCTGCCCACCGCCCTCAAGGGAACAGAAATTTCACTGGAGGGACCGGGAGGGAAAAAGATCACCGCTCGAGTTCCTGCTGGGGTGAAAGACGGTCAGAAAATCCGCATCCGAGGAAAAGGTCACCCCAGCCCCGATGGCGGGAAACCTGGCGATGTGATCATTACCGTCGGTGTTCCCAAACACCAGATTTTTGGTCGCGATGGTGACAACCTTCGTCTTGAGGTCCCTATTACCTTTGGTGAGGCAACGCTCGGTGCGACCATCGAAGTGCCCACCATCGAGGGTGAGATCGTGAAGGTGAAGGTTCCGGCGGGAACCCCCAGCGGCAAAGTCCTCAGAGTCAAGGGCCACGGCGTTCGAGCGGGAGCAGCTCTCGGTGATTTGCTAGTGGAGTTGCAGGTGGCAGTCCCCGCACACTTGTCGAAGGTGGCTCAGGGACACCTCGAGAAGCTGATGTCGGCACTTCCCAAGGAGAACCCTCGAGAGGATCTTCTCAAGAGAGCGGGGGTGTAGACCATGGACATGGACGAGAGAACACCACTGTTTGCCATCACTGCCGCTGCGGAGCTCGCGGGAATGCACCCGCAAACACTGCGCCAGTATGACCGTTTGGGGTTGGTCAGTCCCACTCGCACTGCTGGACGCACCCGTCGCTACTCGATGAAAGATGTCGTGCAACTGCGCGAGATTTCCCGACTCAGCGCTGAAGGCCTCAACCTCGAAGGAATCAAGCGAATCCTGGAACTTGAGTCCCAGGTCGATGGTCTGCAACGCAGAGTGCGGGACTTGGAAGCAACTCTGGCGGACGAGCTCCTGCAGAAATCGGGTCGCCGAGTATTTGCCGCCGGAGCAGAAGGAGATGTCATTCCTTTGCGCCAAGGCGAGCGCGCGAAGAAACAGAACCAGATGGTGGTGTGGAATCCCTTTGGCTGGAGCCCACCGCCCGCAAAGAAGCTAGAGAAGTAGAGGAGGGACACCATGGCAGAGCAACAACAAGCGCAGGGTCAGGAAAGCGCCCTCGAGCAATATGGAGTGAACCTCACTGAGATAGCTCGGGAAGGAAAACTGGACCCCGTTATCGGGAGAGACGCTGAGATTCGTCGAGTGTCCCAGGTTCTGACCAGGCGGACCAAAAACAACCCGGTGCTGATCGGTGAACCCGGTGTGGGAAAGACGGCTGTGGTCGAGGGTCTGGCCCAGCGCATTGTCGCCGGCGATGTTGCGGACTCTCTTAAGGGTAAGCAATTGATTTCGTTAGACCTCTCGGCCATCGTCGCAGGCGCTAAGTATCGGGGAGAGTTTGAGGAGCGACTGAAGGCGGTTCTCAAGGAGATCAACGACGCAGAAGGCGAGATCATCACGTTCGTTGATGAGCTCCACACCCTGATGGGCGCCGGTGGTGGCGAGGGCTCGGTCGCGGCAGCGAACATGCTGAAGCCGATGCTCGCCCGCGGCGAGCTCCGACTTATCGGTGCGACGACACTTAACGAGTACCGGGAATACATCGAGAAGGACGCCGCACTGGAGCGCCGTTTCCAGCAGGTTTTCGTCGGAGAACCCAGCGTCGAAGACACCGTCGCTATTCTTCGAGGCTTGAAAGAGCGATATGAAGCTCACCACAAGGTGGTCATCGCCGATAGTGCTCTGGTCGCGGCAGCAATGCTCTCCAACCGATACATCACCGCTCGCCAGCTGCCAGACAAAGCGATTGACCTCATCGACGAGGCAGCGAGTCGCTTGAAGATGGAAATTGAGTCATCACCCGTCGAAATCGATGAGCTTCGTCGCACCGTCGATCGGATGCGCATTGAGGAGCTCGCCCTCAAGAAAGAAAAGGACGAAGCGTCTAAAGAGCGCCTGAAGAAGCTTCGCGAAGACTTGGAAGCAAAGGGTGCTGAACTTGAAGCTCTGCAGCAGCGTTGGGCTACCGAGAAAGCGTCCCTGCAGGATGTGGGTGAGTTGAAGACTCAACTCAACGATGCTCGTATTGAGTTAGATCGAGCGATGCGCGAGGGTGACTATCAAGCCGCGTCCAAACTCAACTACGAGGTCATTCCCGGCATTGAGGAATCTATTGCGACAGCAGAGAGTGCTGAGCGCAGTGACGACCGCATGGTCAATGACCAAGTCACTGATGAGGACATTGCCGCGGTGGTGGCAGCGTGGACCGGTATTCCCGTTGACAAGCTCACCCAGGGCGAAACCGAGCGACTTCTCCATCTCGAAAGTGAATTGGCGCGACGACTAGTCGGCCAAAAAGATGCTGTTCGCGCCGTCAGCGAAGCGGTTCGTCGCACCCGCGCGGGCCTGAGCGACCCTGGTCGCCCGACTGGGTCATTTATGTTCCTCGGGCCCACCGGTGTGGGAAAGACTGAACTCGCGAAGGCGCTTGCGGATTATCTGTTCGATGACGAGAAAGCTCTCGTTCGAATCGATATGAGCGAGTACGGAGAGAAATTCTCCGTCTCGCGCCTCATTGGTGCCCCTCCGGGATATGTCGGATATGAGCAGGGTGGTCAGCTCACGGAAGCTGTGCGTCGGCGCCCCTACTCCGTGATTTTGCTCGACGAAGTCGAGAAGGCTCACCCGGAGGTGTTCGACCTCCTCCTGCAGGTTCTGGACGACGGTCGATTGACCGATGGTCAAGGTCGAACCGTGGACTTCCGCAATACGATTCTGATTCTGACGTCGAACCTCGGTTCCGCCTTCCTCATCGAGGAGGGTGTGCCGTGGGAGCAGAAGGTAGAAGCTGTTCATCAGGAAGTCCGTCGAGCTTTCAAACCAGAGTTTGTGAACCGCCTCGATGACATCGTCGTGTTCTCGACGCTGACAGCGGAGGATCTCGGACAGATTGTGGAGATCACCGTGGATCGTCTACAGAGCCGTCTCGCCGACCGGCGACTCGACCTCGCGGTCACTCCGGCCGCGCGTTTATGGCTTGCTGACAACGGGTATGACCCGGTCTATGGCGCGAGGCCATTGCGTCGCCTGATGCAGAAAGAGATTGATGACCGCCTGGCAAAGGCCCTGCTTTCTGGAGAAATTCGCGACGGAGACACCGTGAAAGTAGATCTTGCTGACGACACTTCGGGTCTTCAGGTTCAGCGCTTCTCGGTGGAATAGATGCCGCCATTGAGTTGTTTACTCCAGAGTGACCCCGCGAAAGGAACAGAATGAGCCACGAGCATGACCCGCACGAGTTCACGCTTGCCGACGTCCTCGAGCAGCGCTGGAGCCCTCGAGCCTTCGCCCGCGATGAGGTTTTAGACCAGAATCGTCTCGGTCCAGCGTTTGAGGCGGCCAGATGGTCACCGTCGTCGGGCAACTCTCAACCTTGGAGCTTTATCGTGGGATTTCGCGGTGATGATGCGTTCCAGACGATAGTGGGGACTATGGCCTCGGGAAACCAGGTCTGGGCAGAGCATGCGGGTGCGCTTGTTGCCAACATTGCCTCCGTCGTTGATGCTGAGGGCAAACCCCAGTCCCACGCAATCTATGACCTCGGTCAAGCCGTGGCACATTTCAGCGTTCAGGCCACAGCTCAGGGTCTGATGGTTCACCAAATGAGCGGATTCGATGCTCAAACTCTGGGTCGCGAGCTCGGCCTCGATTCCACTCAGCGAGTGGTCACCATCATGGCGGTCGGCTCTCTGGGTGACCCCGCTGACCTCCCGGAGAAATTCCAAGAGAGAGAAGCGCGGCCCCGTGTGCGCAAACCGCTCTCCGATATTGTCGGGGGAAGTGCTAACTACGCCTGAAGCTCGGCTGTAATCGTGTTGACGAAAGCCTCGATGTCCGAGCTGGTGGTGTCAAAGGAACACATCCAGCGGACTTCACCCGCCTGGCGATCCCAATCGTAGAAACGAAATTTCGTCCGAATTCGATCAGAGATCTCGGGATCCAGCACCGCGAAAACCGCGTTGGCGTGGGTAGGGGCGCTAAAGCTGAGGCCAGAGATTGCTCCGGAGCTTATCCTCTCCTCCAGCGCTTCTCTCAACTGTCGCGCCATCGAGTTGGAGTGGGTCGCTGAGCGGATGCCGAGGTTGCCCTCAAAAAGTGCCAGTAACTGGGCGCTCACAAAACGCATCTTGCTGGATAGTTGCATGCTCATTTTCCGCAGGTAGAGCAGGCCCTCAACAGCCCCAGGATTAATAACCACAATCGCCTCAACACCCATGAGACCGTTTTTGGTACCGCCCAGGCTCACCACATCAACCCCGACGTCAGTGGTGAAAGCTGAGAAGGGGAGGCCGAGGCTTGCTGCTGCGTTCCAGAGACGTGCCCCATCCATGTGGAGGAGCATGCCCTTGTCATGCGCATAGTCCGCTATGGATTTGATTTCTGCTGGCGTGTAGACAGTGCCCAGTTCGGAGCTTTGGGTGATGGAGACGACGGCGGGTTGCGCACGGTGCTCATCGCCAAATCCGAACGCTTCTGTGGCGATGTCCTCCGGCGTGATCTTTCCCTGATGGTGGGCAACGGTGTAGAGCTTGAGGCCGGACACTCTTTCCGGAGCCCCACCTTCGTCGGTATGAATGTGGGCCAGCGAGCTACAAATCACGGCACCCCAGCGCGGCATCATTGCGGTGAGAGAGAGTACGTTTGCACCGGTTCCGTTGAAGACCGGAAACACCTCAGCCTGTGGACCAAAGTGCTCACGAATGACCTCGGTGAGCCGGGTGGTGTAATCGTCCTCACCGTAGGACACCTGGTGACCTTCGTTGGCCTCCGCTAGTGCCTGAAGAACCTCAGGGTGCACTCCGGAATAGTTGTCGCTGGCGAAACCTCGCCAGTGCGGGTCATGGAGTCTCACGGGACCATCCTGACAGTTCTCTTAGGCCTGTGCGACAGGACCCGTGATGCCGGCGGTGGCGGCAATAGTGGGACCCAGTTTCTTGCCCAAGGCCTCATAGAACATCGACAACGGGAACTCGTCATCGTGAACGTGGTCGGTGATTTCTGCGGGCGTCCCCTCGAGAGGGATAGTGCCAGAGAGAAAGTGTGACGCCGGGTGAGGCGCCAAAACCTCAGAGATCAGCTCGTGAGCTGCCAGCCAGTGCACAATCTTGGGCCGGTCGATGCTGCGCCAATACAGCTCATTGATGCGGTCTGACAGCGCCACAACAACATCGGGCATGGCATCCCAGTCGATGGTGAGCTGGGTATCTGTCCAATGCAGTACTCGGTGCTGGTGAAGCCACGCGAACAAGAGTTGACCCGCCACACTGTCGTAGTTGCGTACTCGGGTTCCGGTCAGGGGAAAGCGGAAGATGCGATCAAAGACCACGGCATACAGAACGAGCTGGGCGTGATGGCGAGTCAGGGGATCGGTTTTTTTCGCACGAAGAAGCGCCACCGCTTCGCGGAATGCTGTTAGGTCACATCGCAGCTCCTCCAGTCCGTAGAGGTAGAAGGGCATTCTTTGCTTGATCATGAAGGGGTCGAAGGGAAGATCTCCTCGCATGTGAGTGCGATCGTGAATGAGATCCCACATCACGAAAGTTTTTTCGCTGAGCGCGTGGTCGTCCAGGAGTGCCTGAGCGTCGGAGGGGAGATCCAACTTGGTGATCTCTACCGCATGCCGGACCACGGAGCGGAACCGCGCGGCCTCACGGTCGGCAAAGATTCCGCCCCAGGTAAAGGCAGGCAAAGCGGCTGGGGTTCCCTCGGGTGACCCCGCGGGGACGCGAGGTGTGACCGCTACAGACTCAGGAAAGAGCACCGCAGAATTGGTGTCATACCCAGGGGTGTAGTCGAGGAATCGAAGCGGGACGAACAGGGCGTTGCTGTAGGAACCTGACTCTAAGCCGGCTACAAAGTCAGGCCAGATTGTCTCGCACAGAACGGCTTCGAAAAAGCGATTCGTGGAACCGTTCTGTGTGTACATGGGAAACACCACGAGGTGTGCTGTTCTATCCACCCGAGTGCGCTCGGGGTGAAAGAGCGATAACGACTCGTAGAAGTCAGGGACATCGAAGCCAGCTGCTTCCCACGCCCGGCAATCAGCAACCACTGCCTGGAGGTAGTCCTCATCGTGGGGGAAGTGAGGAATGAGATCTGCAATTCCCTCGGTCAGTGTGTTGAGAGCGTTCCGAGCTCGTGAGTGGTTCTTGGTGCCGGCGATGCGTCCATCTGATGCCTGAAACCCCTGCAGGGTGACACAGGCCTCTTTGATCTGCAGCCAGGACGAGTGCTGGACCAAGTCCTGCCCACCTGTTGTCGCGCGCTCCATCACCATCGACATAACGACCTCCTGGACTGTTGAGGTCAGTGTAAAGCGGGGGTTTGGTGCGCATGGGTGATTTGTGCGCCATCCTGGTGCGTCTTTTTCGGAGTCTGCGCAACTTTATTGCGTGGACTCTCCGGTGTAAGAAATAGAGCAGACTATTCCCTCGTGAGCGATGTTTTCGTGGGATTCGCGATTGTGACACTGGTGGTTGCCACCGGATATCTGACCGGTCGCAGCAAGATTCTGGGTCCCACAGCTCTGGATGTGCTCTCGAAGGCGGCGTTCTTCGTGTTCTCCCCCGCGCTACTTTTTATTGTGTTGGGTGATGCGGATATTCGGGTGCTGTTCTCCGCTCTTCTGCCGGTATCAGCGCTGGCAGCCACTCTGGCTCTTGTCCTGTATGTGCTCATCGCACGGCTGTCGAAGGTGCGAGGTTCAGGAAGGCTCACCGTCGGCGGGCTTGCCGCGTCCTACGTGAACTCCAACAACATCGGTTTGCCCTTAGCCGCCTACATTTTGGGTGACCCAGCGCTTGCCGCGCCTGTGCTGTTGTTTCAATTGATTGTCATGTCGCCCATTGCGCTGACCATTCTGGATGTCAGCCACCAAGGGTCACTCTCCATTCGTCGGATCCTCTCGGGGCCTATCCGTAACCCGTTGATCATTGGTTCCATGCTCGGCGTCCTCGTCTCGTGGTCGCAGATCACGCTTCCCGACATCGTTCACGAGCCTCTGGAGCTACTCGGACAGGCAGCGGTACCGACCTTGCTCTTCGCATTGGGTCTTTCGTTGGCCTCCCAACGTCTCTGGGAAGCACAGGAATACCGGGCGGAAATCACGGTGGCAGCCATTATCAAGCTGACGGTCATGCCCTTGATTGCTTGGCTGTTGGGGGTTTTCGTCTTTGCCCTGGAGCCACACGCGCTGTTTACGGTGGTGATTCTTGCGGCACTACCGAGTGCACAAAACGTGTTCAACTATTCCCAACGCTATGGTGTGGCCACACCGTTGGCCCGTGATTCCGTGGTTCTCACAACGCTGGTCTCCCTGCCCATTTTGATGGGCTTGGCTTTCCTGTTGGCTCCGGTCTAGAAGACCATCGGGCGATCGAAGTCGTCTTCTGCGCCCACCTCGACCACCACGGGAACATGATCACTGGGGCCATCACCCTGTCGTTGGTCACGCTCGATGGATGCGTGGGTGACCTGCGAGGCAAAGTTTTCTGAGCCAAAGATGAAGTCAATCCGCATCCCGTGGTCTTTCGGGAACTTCCCCTGCTTGTAATCCCAGTAGGTATAGCCGGTGGGAACAAGTGGACGTACCGTGTCCTGTAGCCCAGCGCGGTGCAAGAAATCCTGGAGAGCGGTGCGCTCCAGATCCGAAGTGTGGGTAGTTCCTTGCACCAAGAAGGCTGGGTCCCCAACGTCGGAGTCCAGGGGAGCGACGTTGAAGTCTCCGCCGATGGCGACCGGGAGTGCGCCTGGTTGGTCTTGATAGGAGCGGTAGTGCTCCCCCAATGCCTCGAGCCACCGGAGCTTGTAATCCAAATGTGGATCGTCGAGTGCGCGACCGTTGGGAACATAGACCGAACACAGTCGTAATCCGTCCACCGTGGCGGAAATGGCACGGGCCTCAGTCGCAGGTTCCTCCTCAGGGTTCTTGGTGAATCCTGGCATTCCGGGGAACCCCTGCTCGATGTCCTCGAGGGGAAGCCGGGATGCTATCCCCACACCATTCCACTGGTTCAGGCCAAAGTGGGCGACCTCATAACCCGCGCGCTCAAAATCCTCGAGAGGAAACTGATCGTCTCGGCATTTTGTTTCTTGCATGAGGACGACATCAATGTCGGCGTTGTGCAGAAAATCAATGACGAATGCTTTCCTGGTTCGAATGGAGTTGACGTTCCAGGTCGCGATTCTCATGAGGCAAGCCTAAAGCGCGGAGCTAGACTGGTGCTGTGGCCAGCGCGAGAGAACAGCTCATCAAGTTCATCTCCGAGGAGGCTGTACACCACGGAGATTTCACTCTGACCAGTGGACAAAAGGCGTCGTTTTACATAGACCTCCGTCAGGTAAGCCTCGATCATCGAGTCGCTCCACTGATTGGCGAGGTGATGCTCGAATTACTGAACGAGTTTGAACCAATCGATGCCATTGGGGGGCTCACGATGGGCGCTGACCCCATCGCCTCTGCGATTATGCATCGAGGAGTCCTCGTCGGAAAGACGTATGACGCGCTCGTGGTGCGAAAAGAGCCCAAAGACCATGGTCGAGGTCGCCAGATTGAGGGACCGGATGTCCGAGGAAAGCGCATTGTCGTGGTGGAGGACACCTCTACTACGGGTGGATCCCCTTTGACGGCAGCGCGAGCCATCGAGAAAGCCGGAGGCGAAGTAGTCGCTGTGTGTGTGGTGGTCGACCGCAACACCGGTGCGGACCGCGTGATCGAAGACGCAGGGTATCCCTACCGAGCAGCTCTAGGACTGGGCGACCTGGGTTTGTGAATGAGTGACCAGATCCAGCCCGAGAGCACACCCAGAAAACCCCGCCTCACCGACACTCCCCGTGGCCAGACTATTTTCGTCAGCCTGTGGGTGATCGGAACACTCGTCACTCTGGGACTGTGGGTTGTGGCCTTTCTCTGGGGTCAGAGCGTGGGGACACCCGAGGAAGACGTAGTTGCTGAGGTCGTGGACACGGCACCACCCGAGGTGGAATTCCCAGATTTGAGCCCACCCAGCCTCGCTCCAGGGTTATGGGAGTGGCGTGAACTTCGTGGCGGAGAGTGTCTCTCCCAGTTCTCTGATGCCTTCGCCGAGGAGTTCCAGGTGGTGGGATGTAGCTCCCCCCACACAGCCCAAGTTGTGCACGCAGAACTTCTCTCCGTGGACCCCGAGGAGCCCTACCCCGGTGATGCCGCTGTTCTCGCCGCAGCGCGCGAAGCGTGTGATGTTCGCGATCTGATTGACATCGAGGTCGCCAAAAATTTCTCAGATTTACGCACCGCCTACGCCTACCCCGTGAGTAGTACTCAGTGGGATGCGGGTGAGCGTGGGGTCTACTGCTTTGTCTATTCCGAGAGCGGGGAGACCTTCACGACCTCTTTGCGCTAGGACAGGTAAGGGGCAAGTCTTTGTCCCATGATGTCGAGAGCTTCGGGATTCGAATCCATCACCACAAACTTCCTGCCCAGTTCGCCCGCTGCGTGGCCGGTGGTGCCACTACCCGCGAACGGGTCCAGAACCCAGTCCCCTGGCCTGGACGAGGCTCGAATGATGCGCGTGAGGATTCCTAAGGGTTTTTGTGTGGCGTAGCCGGTCTTTTCTTTCCCCGTGGGGGACACGATTGTGTGCCACCAAACATCGGTGGGAAGTTTCCCCCTGGCCGCTTTCTCTGCACTCACGAGACCGGGGGCCATATAGGGCTCACGGTCGATCTCGTCACTATTGAAAATGTAGGCCGTGGGATCTTTGACGTACACCAGGATGGTGTCGTGTTTTGTGGGCCAGCGAGTTTTTGACTTAGCGCCGTAGTCGTAGGCCCAGATGATCTCGTTCAGAAAATGGTCACGACCGAAAATCTGGTCTAGCGCAACCTTCGCGTAGTGCACCTCTCGCCAATCGAGGTGGACATAAAGGGTGCCCTCGGGTGAGAGCAGGCGCCAGGCTTCGACCAACCTTGGCCCGAGAAATGCCCAGTAATCGGCGAAGGAATCGTCGTAACTGGTGATGGATTCGAGGGTGAAATCGTAGGTGCGGCCGCCAAAACCGAGGCGAGAAGAATCCGATGACGCTACGACAGAGGATGTGGTTCGTTGCTGGGTTCGACCTGTGTTGAAAGGCGGATCCATGTAAATGAGGGTGAAGGAACCATCGGGCAGTGACTTCATCAACTCCACATTGTCGCCTGCGAGAAGGCGCGAGGGGCCCTCGGGGCGAAAGTCGGAATCAGGCACAGGGGACAGGTTATCGAAAGGGTGCCTAGGCTAGGTGAGTGCTGGAAGACAACCCCCATCCCGAAGCCACCACCTGGGGCGTGGGACCGTGGCAAGGAGAGCGGCCGACAGGCGATCACTACGACCCGGAATTATTGGACAAGGGTGACTCACGAAATGTTGTTGACAAGTATCGCTACTGGTCGATGGACGCGATCATCGAGGATTTGAACACCAAACGGCACCCTTTTCACGTGGCCATCGAAAACTGGCAACATGACCTCAACATCGGTTCTATCGTGCGCAGCGCCAATGCGTTTCTGGCTGACACCGTGCATATTGTCGGCCGGAAGCGCTGGAATAGGCGAGGAGCGATGGTCACTGACCGGTATCAACGTGTCCTGCACCACCCCACTATCGAGGATCTGGTGGCGTATGCCACGACTCATGAACTCCCGATTGTTGCCGTTGACAACGTGGAGGGCTCACACCCCATCGAAACGACAACTCTGCCCCGTGATTGCATCATTCTCTTCGGGCAGGAAGGACCGGGTCTTTCTCCTGAAGCACTCGAAGCGGCCGACATGGCGGTGGAAATCACCCAGTTTGGATCCACGCGTTCACTCAATGCCAGCGCAGCTGCTGCCATCATCATGCACCGCTGGGTGATGACTCATGCCGATTTATCGCAGAGCTGACTCTCTCGGAAGGGAGGAGCTCTCCAGCCGAACGACCAACTGGGTTATGTCCCATTTTGGGGTCCTGGAAGAAGTGAGACGGGCCAGATTGTGGGGTAATCGGTAGACTTGGCAAGTTGTTCAGGCCTTAGCAAAGGAAACCAATGCCTGCCGTAGTGATTGTGGGAGCCCAATGGGGCGATGAGGGTAAAGGTAAAGCCACAGACCTCATCGCAGACCGCATTGACTATGTCGTCAAATTCAACGGGGGCAACAACGCCGGTCACACCGTCGTCATTGGCGACGAGAAGTATGCACTCCACCTGCTTCCCTCGGGAATCTTGACCCCTGGCGTGATTCCGGTCATTTCCAACGGTGTGGTCATTGACCCTGAGGTGTTGATTGAGGAGCTCGACGCGCTGAGCGCCCGAGGGATTGATGTCTCCAAGCTGGTCGTGAGCTCACACGCCCACATCATTACTCAGTACCACCGCACGCTCGACAAAGTAACCGAGCGCTTCCTGGGGAAGCGCCAAATCGGCACCACGGGACGAGGAATTGGTCCCACCTATGCGGACAAGATCAACCGTGTTGGGATTCGAGTCCAGGACATCTTCGACGAGGGTATTCTGCGCCAGAAGGTCGAAGGCGCCCTCGATCAAAAAAACCACCTGTTGGTGAAGATTTATAACCGTCGCGCGATTGAAGTCGACGAGGTCGTGAACGACCTGCTGTCCTATGCAGAACGACTCCGTCCGATGGTCCAGGACACGGCGCTGCTGTTACACACTGCCCTGGAAGAGGGAAAGACGGTCCTCTTCGAGGGTGGGCAGGCAACCATGTTGGATGTCGACCACGGGACGTATCCCTTTGTTACCTCCTCCAACGCGACTGCAGGTGGAGCGGCAACGGGAGCCGGTATCGCTCCGTGGCGGTTGGCAACAGTGATCGGGATCGTCAAGGCATACACAACCCGGGTTGGCTCGGGACCTTTCCCTACAGAGCTCGATGATGAGTTTGGGGAGTTCTTGCGCAAGAACGGTCACGAGTTTGGCACCACAACTGGCCGTCCCCGGCGGTGTGGTTGGTATGACGCGCCCATTGCCCGCTATAGCGCTCGAATTAATGGCGTGACTGACTTCGTCCTCACCAAGCTCGATGTCCTCACAGGACTTGAGAAAATACCGGTATGCGTCGCCTATGAGGTCGACGGTGAGCGTGTCGAAGAAATTCCGTGGTCGCAATCCGACTTCCACCACGCAAAGCCCATCTACGAATACTTTCCCGGCTGGAGTGAAGATATTTCCGGTGCGCGAGAGTTCGACGACCTCCCCCAGAACGCGCGCGATTATGTTCTCGCTGTCGAGGGAATGAGTGGGGCGCGGATCTCCGCTATTGGTGTGGGTCCGGCACGAGACGCCATTATCACTCGTCACGCCCTGCTGGACTAGCACCGGGCTTGTCGGCTCGGTAGGGTCGCTCTATGGATTCGATTCCCCCTGAGCTTCATCAGCTGCGCAAAAGCATCGACAACATTGATGCGGCACTCGTCCATTTGCTTGCGGAGCGTTTTCGCACGACCCAACAGGTGGGAAAGCTGAAGGCTGATCTCTCCATGCCTCCCTCGGATCCTTCTCGCGAAGCTGCGCAGATAGAGCGTCTGAGGAATCTTGCGAAGGACGCTGACTTGGATCCCGAATTTGCCGAAAAGTTTCTAGGGTTCATCCTTGCTGAAGTGATTCAGCACCATCAGGAGCTAGCTGGCGGCGAGGGGTAACTCACGATAGAGGTTGCAAGCAACCTCTATGAGTCGCTCAATGAGCGCGTCATCTCTCTCCACGACCACAAACTTGGGTCCAGGCCAGCCGGGCACCATTTCGCCATTCTTCTTCTCACGCAACATCCAGCCAAAAACGCAGGCGCTGGCTCCAGTCACATAAAGCTGCCACTGAACTTGACGGTGGTAGTTCCCCGGAACGTGCCGCCATTCACCCCAATCGCGCCCGGTGGTTTTGACCTCTGCAATCAAGTCGTGACCGGGCGAGAGCCCATCGGGGGTGGCCATCTGCCAGCGCAACTCTTGAGCGTCCTTAGCGATAAGCCAATCGTTGGGCTCGAGCTCGAACTGTGTGGCGAGCTTCTCGATCAGAGACGCTTCCTGCTCTCGACCAAAACGCATGTAGTCGTTGTCGGGAATCGGGGTGGGATTTCGTATCTGGGCAAGCACTTCCCGGAATCCGTCGGGCGTGACCGCTTTCGATACGGCTGTTGCTGTGACTCCGCCAGCCCGAACGGCAAGCCAAGCTTCGTAATCAGAGGAGGACACGAGGAAGCGTGAGGAGTCAATCATGAGTTATTCCACCGTACCGGGGTCCTGGGACACTCCAGCGCGAGACTGCGGTCAGCGCTGATATCCGACCACGGGACCGAGGACGCTAGGGAGGGTTCCTCGGTGAAGGGCATCAAGTTCTTCCAGGTCGAAGCTGAAGTGGTCGGCAACGTCGAGGCCCCGTAGTGATACATCGGTCACACCCACTCTGGCCACTGGTACACCTCGACCCTCACACAACCCGCGGAACTTGACGTCGTCTTCGCGGGCAACGCTCACGACCATTCGTGCCACGGACTCCGAGAACAACGCCTCGCTGATGTCCAGGTCGCCATCCTCCATCACTTCAGAGAGCCACACCCGGGCGCCCACTCCTCGACGCAACACGCCCTCCACCAACGTTTGAATAAGTCCCCCGGTGGAAACATCGTGGGCGCTGGTCACCAGCCCATCTTTTGCAGCGACCACCATGAGACCCGCCAAAGCCTTTTCGGCCGCAAGATTAGGTGCTGGGGGCATGCCTCCCAGGTGATTATGAATCACGCCAGCCCAGGCTGATCCGTCAAGCTCTGCTCGGGTGGCGCCCAGCAGATAAAGATTCTCGCCATCGTCCTGCCAGCCGCTCGGCAGTCGGCGCTCCACAGTGTCGATGACTCCCATGACGGCCACCACTGGAGTGGGATGAATGGGAGTGGTCCCCGTTTGGTTGTAAAGGCTCACGTTGCCGCCAGTGACCGGAACTCCGAGTTCCATGCAGGCATCCGCCAAGCCGCGAACGGCTTCGGCAAACTGCCACATCACCTCAGGATCCTCAGGGCTTCCAAAGTTCAAGCAATCACTGACAGCGCGGGGGTTAGCCCCAGTGGCTGCGACATTGCGGTAAGCCTCCGATAGGGCCAATTGTGCCCCCGTGTAGGGGTCCAGGTAGCTATATCGGCCATTGGCATCTGTTGCCAGAGCGACCCCGAGGCCTGACTCTTCGTCGACTCGAATCATCCCTGCGTCATCGGGGAACGCCAGTGCAGTGTTGCCCATGACGTAGCGGTCGTATTGGTTGGTGATCCACTCGGGGTTCGCCAGGTTGGGTGATGAGAGAACCTGAGTGACCTGATCCCTCAACTCTTCGGGAGTTTGTGCTCGGGGCTTTCCCAACACCGTGTCTGCTTGGATTCCATCCAGCCATGCGGGCCGGTGGTAGGGGCGCTCATAGACCGGTGAATCAATGGCCACAGTTTTGGGGTCAACATCGACGATGGTCTCACCCTGCCAGTGGATGATCAGTCGACCGGTGTCCGTGACTTCGCCCAACACACTGGTCTCCACCTCCCACTTGGCGGTGATGGCGAGGAAGTCATCAAGTTTCTCCGGGCGAACAATCGCCATCATGCGCTCTTGACTCTCCGACATCAAAATCTCTTCCGCGGTGAGGGTGTCATCGCGCAAGAGGACATGGTCGAGAGTGACCTCCATGCCACTGTCGCCGTTCGCCGCGAGTTCTGATGTGGCGCAACTAATTCCTGCGGCTCCGAGGTCTTGAATACCTTCTACAACACCTTCGTGGAAGAGCTCTAAGCAGCACTCAATGAGCACTTTTTCTGCAAACGGGTCCCCCACCTGAACAGCGGGGCGCTTGGTGGGCCCACCATCATCGAAGGTTTCGCTGGCGAGGATGGAAGCTCCACCAATTCCATCTCCTCCGGTTCGAGCCCCGAAGAGGACCACTTTGTTGCCGGCACCTTTGGCGTTGGCGAGGTGGAGGTCTTCGTGTCGGAGAACTCCCACCGCCAAGGCATTCACCAGAGGGTTGTTTTGGTAAATCGGGTCAAACCACGTTTCACCACCGATGTTGGGAAGGCCTAGACAATTGCCGTAAAAGCTGATGCCACTGACAACGCCCGGCGCAACCCGCTGGGTGTCGGGGTGATCCAGTGCTCCAAAGCGCAGGGCATCCATGACCGCGACAGGCCTGGCCCCCATAGAAATGATGTCGCGAACGATTCCGCCCACCCCGGTTGCGGCTCCCTGGAACGGTTCGATGAAGCTCGGGTGGTTGTGGCTCTCAATCTTGAAGGTGACTGCCCAGCCTTCCCCGATGTCAACAACTCCAGCGTTTTCCCCCATGCCGACCATGAGGTGGGTGCGCATATCGTCGGTGACTTTTTGGCCAAACTGGCGAAGGTGAACTTTGGAGGACTTATAGGAGCAGTGCTCGCTCCACATCACCGAATACATCGCTAGTTCGCCAGATGTAGGCCTACGGCCTAGGAGGCGACGAATTTCCTCGTACTCATCTTTTTTCAGACCAAGCGCCTCATAGGGCTGCTCTTTCTCTGGGCTGCTCTCTGCTTGGGACACAGAATCAACAGTCATCACTCACCACCCCACTCGGTGGGTGAGCCGAGTGCCAGCAACACGCTGATCGCGAGCGCCATTCCCAGCACGATAATGACGAACGACCAGACGGGGTGACGAAGGCCGAGACGAACACAGCGATCAACCCAATGTTGATCGCGGGGGTCACCGGAATCCTCGAGGCGCCACTCACCCTCGAGCTTGTTCTTTTTCTCGAGCCACCGATCGAAGGGCCAGGTGACCCACGGCGGAATAGCCGAGAGGATGGCCAACACGATGGTCCCAAAACCCCATCGCAGGTTGATGCCGATAATGACCGCGGTCACGCAATACGCCAGGAAGATGATTCCGTGGCTGAGCCCCGCCACAAAAAACAGCGGGCCGTCGTAGGCGAACCCGTAACGGGCCACCATAGCGATGATGAGGAGAGTCCAGGTCGCCATTTCGGCCAGTGCCATGACCCGATAGAGGGTTCCCGGTGTCCTGGTCACGCGTTCACCACCTGAGTCAGAACGGACTGGAACATCGCGAGACCATCGGTACCAGACTTCATTGCCACATCAGTGTCAGGACCAAAGCCGGCCTCCACGGCGTGCTCGGGGTGAGGCATGAGCCCCACAATCCGTCCCGTCTCGTTGCGCAGACCAGCGATGTCGTGTGCGGAACCATTCGGGTTGACCTCCAGGTAGCGAAAAGCCACCAGGCTCTCGCCTTCAATTCGCTTGAGGGATTCATCGTCCGCGATGAACCCACCCTCACCGTTCTTGAGGGGGATCACGATTTCTTGGTGGAGGTCATACCCGCTTGTCCACGCAGTTTCGGTGTTCTCCACCCGCAGTTTCTGGTCCCGACAAATGAAATCTCCGTGATCGTTGCGCACTAGCCCACCGGGGAGGAGCCCGGCTTCCACCAGAATCTGGAAGCCGTTACAGATACCCAGAATCGGGAGCCCCTTCTTGGCCTCGCTCACGACCTCCGACATGATCGGCGAGTGTGCGGCAATCGCCCCACAGCGAAGGTAATCCCCGTAGCTAAAGCCTCCGGGAAGAATGAGGGCATCAACGCCCTCGAGGTCATGCGTGCCATGCCACAGGGGGACAGGCGTACCGCCGGCTAAACGGACGGCGCGGAGCGCGTCACGATCATCGAGTGATCCAGGAAAAGTGACGACCCCGACTCTCATGCCGGGGAGTCCTCCACCCGAACGTCCAAAACGTCTTCAATCACGCCATTCGAGAGCAGGTCGTCCGCCATCTTTCGGGCGTCAGCCAGGTGCGACTCAGTCACTGGACCATCCACGTGAAGCTCGAAGCGCTTGCCGATGCGCACTTCGTGGAAGCCCTCAATCCCGCTGCGGTGGAAAGCTCCGAGAACGGCTTTACCTGCTGGATCGAGGAGTTCGCGCTTGGGCATGACTTCTACGACGATGATGGCCACTAATCACGCTCCGAGAACTTGGCTCCGCAGTACACAGCTCCTTCAGTCTATCGAGCGCTCAACGCCTCCAGTGCGCCACGCTCGAGAGCGTCCTCGAGGGCAAAGCGAGCCCAGTCTCGATACCCGTCCTCGCTCGGATGGAATCCATCCACCGCGAAAAAAGTGTCGTGATATCCGGTCGGAGGAGGGGACATCATGGCGAAAGGGAATGACTCGATTATGGGACGGATGGACCGCTCAATGGCTTGAGCGTGGGCATAGATAATTGCGCGAAGCGGTTGGGGCAACGTGGGGAACAGATAAAACGCTGGAAGTGACGAGAAGATCAGCACAGCCTCGGGGTGCCCATCGTGCAGAACCTTCAGCAGACGCTCAAAACGAGACACCGTAGCGCCCAGGGGCTTCAGATCCTTAGCGTCGTTCGCGCCGAGGGAGACAATCACCACATCGGCCGGAGAAGATAATGCCGGGGCGAGGAACCGACCCAGGATGTCTTTTGAGGTCGCACCGCTCTCGCCGACGGATCGCCAGGACACACCTCGCTGGGTCTTCTCGTGAAGGGCGAGTGAAAACTGTGGCACGAGCCCGTGGAGCGGGTCCTTCACTCCTACCCCAGCAATGGTGGAGTCACCGACACCCAGAATCGAGAGCGGAGACGGACCGGGCCTCTCGCCTTCCCAGGGACTGGGAGCGTGCGGAAGCCTCGGAACCTGCCTACGCACCCACTTTCCCTGCGCGTAGAGCAGGGGACTCAACCCCAACGCAACAGGCCACGCTGCCCGGTGTGCCAGCGTGGGCGCAGCCAAGGCCTGAGGTGGGGGATTGAGTGCCATCACACTAAATTGTCGACTGCTTTCCCGGTAAGGCGCTGAAAGAGTTCGCGATAGCGATCCATCGTGTGGTCCACGAGATGCGCGGGCAGGGTGGGAGGGGACCCTTCCTGATTCCAGTTCTCCTGCAACCAGTTGCGAATGAGTTGTTTGTCGAAGCTATCGAGACGATTCATTCCGCCTTTGGAATATAACTCGCCATCCCAATACCGACTGCTATCGGAGGTGAGGACCTCGTCGCCGAGTGTGATGGCACCGGTGTTTCGGTGCCGCCCAAATTCGAACTTCGTGTCAGCCAGGATGACCCCCCGCTTGAAAGCAATATCCCGAGCTCGAGAATACAAAGAGAGACTGAGGTCTCGAAGTGATGCCGCATCCTCAGAGCCAACAAGCTCTGCCATCTGGTCAAACGAAATGTTTTCGTCGTGATCGCCCACGGCTGCCTTGGTAGCAGGGGTAAAGAGCGGCTCGGGAAGTTCATCGCCCTCGGATAGACCCGGAGGGAGTTCGACGCCACACACCCGAGATGTTGCCTGGTACTCCCTCCAACCACTTCCCGCGAGATATCCACGGACAACGCATTCCACGGGGAACATCTCCAGAGGCTCCACCACCATTGCGCGATCCGCAATCTCCTGGGGTGGGTCCTCGCCGGTCAGATGGTTCGGAACATCTGAGAGCTGTGTGAACCACCAGCGCGTGAGGGAGGTGAGTATGGCGCCCTTGCCAGGTATTTCTGGGGTGAGAATGTGGTCAAAGGCACTGACCCTGTTTGTCGCGACAATCAGAAGCTTGTCCGCATCTTCGACGGTAGATGCCGTTTGGGGAATATACAGCTCTCGAACTTTGCCTGAATAGACCGGAGTCCAGCCCGTCAGTTCGGTCATGAGACAACGCGCAGGGCGATGTCACGACGATAGTGTGAGCCCTCCAAGCTAATGCTCTCCAACGTGTCATACGCCGACTTCCTTGCGTCGGCAAAAGTGGCACCCGTCGCAATCACACTCATCACTCGACCGCCGGTCGCCAGCAGGTCAGATCCATCCCACGCTGTTGCGGCATGGGCAATGCTGACGTGCGGGTCGGTCGGAAGAGTGTCCAACCCCACAATCTCTCGACCTGTCAGTGGGTTCTCGGGATAACCCTCGCTTGCCAACACCACGGTCAGTGCACACTGGTCGCTAAAGCGGGGAGGCTCGACACTGTCCAACATTTCTGTGGCTGCCGCGTAGAGCAAGGGGGCCAGTGGTGATTCCAGGCGGGCGAGCACTACCTGAGTCTCAGGGTCACCAAAGCGTGCATTGAACTCGATGACCTTGACGCCATCCTCGGTGACAATAAGGCCGCAGTAGAGGAGACCAATGAACGGTGTTCCACGTCGGGCAAGCTCGTCCACTACCGGCTGGGCGATCGTGGTGGTCACACTCTCCACAAAGCCATCCTCAAGCCACGGGAGGGGAGAGTATGCGCCCATTCCACCCGTGTTGGGGCCCTCATCGCCATCGAAGGCTCGTTTGTAATCCTGAGCTGGGCTGAGGGGAACAATCCGCTGACCATCGCTGACGAAGAACAACGAAACCTCAGGACCATCGAGAAACTCTTCGACCAGGACATCCCCGTGCTGGAGATAGAAGGCGGCGTGCTCGATTGCAGCCTCCCTGTCCTCTGTCACCAACACTCCTTTACCCGCAGCAAGCCCGTCAGCTTTGACTACATACGGGGAACCGGATGCATCAAGAGCCGCGGTGAGCTCGTCCTCCGTGGACACAGTCCACGCTTTGCCGTTGGGAACACCGGCGGCTGCCATGATGTCCTTCGCAAAAGACTTTGATCCTTCGATGGCGGCTGCCTCTTTGTCGGGGCCAAAAACCGCAACCCCTGCTTTCCGCAGTGCGTTAGCGACTCCCGCTACGAGCGGAGCCTCTGGTCCGATGATGACCAAGTCAACATCAGAAGTGACGGCAAACTCGGTGACGACTTTAGGGTTGGCAGGATTTAGGCCGACAATCTCCGCATCGGCAGAAATTCCGGCATTACCGGGAGCGGCCAAGATGTCGTGCTCCTCGGTGTCGCGACGAAGAGCTTTGATGATGGTGTGCTCTCTGGCGCCTGACCCGATGACCAAAATCTTCACGCGCTTACCCTACCCGCGGGAGATTGCTAGCGTGTGAGACGTGGCAGCCCGAAGGATCTCTGATGACGCTGGAACGGAAGCGCTGAGGCGATGGGGCGACGGTGTTCACACGCCCGATGATGAAGCACTCGCCGTTCGTTTCACCCTGCAGATACTCCGTCAGAAGGCACCGGGCTCGAGTGTGGAGGTTCGTGTTCCACCGTGGGGAGCAGTGCAGGCTATCGACGGGCCTACCCACACCAGAGGGACTCCCCCCGCAGTTGTCGAGATGGCTCCCGCGGTGTGGCTAGAGATTGCCACAGGGTCTGCGACCTTTGAGCGCCAGCTCTCCGAAGGACTCATTAACGCCTCGGGAGAGCGCTCAAATCTCTCAGCCTGGTTACCGGTAGTCCCGTTACCCTGAGACCATGGCCACCCCGGATCCTGCACCCGAGCAGAGAGTCACTATACGACGCTCACCTCGACTCTCGGCCTTTGTCGTGGTGTTCGGTTTTCTAGGGTTTGTGGGGACCCTGATTCTGACGGGACTCTATGAGGCGGACCCGTCGGTAGGCTTTGGAGCGTTGTTCGCCTACTTCTCGCTCTATGGGATTACCGGATCCATTGCCGTCGGGATAGTTCTGTGGCTGATTCTGGACCTGCGCTCCAAGCGGAAAGTCACCGAAGCCGTCATGGCTCGCGAAGAGGGACGTGAGGACTAACTGGTCTGGTTAGTTTCCACCCATGCGAGGTAGTCATCGCTCACGGTTCCGGTCACGTACTCACCGGTGAAGCAACTCATATCGAGTTCGGTGACATCGGAGCCTTCGATAATGGCGTCACGCATGTCCTCAACCTCTTGATAGATCAGGTGGTCCGCCCCAATCTCGCGGGCAATCTCGGGAATACTCCGACCCGCGGCAACCAACTCACCCTTGTTCGGCATATTGATGCCATAGACGTGAGGGAAACGAACAGGAGGCGCTGCCGAGGTGAAGGTGACACTCTTGGCTCCTGCCTCACGAGCCATTTCCACAATCTCTCGTGACGTTGTTCCCCGGACAATGGAGTCGTCCACAATCAAAACGTTCTTGCCCGCAAACTCACTCGACATCGCGTTCAACTTCTGTCGAACACTCTTCGTTCGTTGGGCCTGGCCGGGCATGATAAAAGTTCGCCCAACGTACTTGTTCTTGTAGAAGCCTTCGCGGTACTCAATCCCGAGTTTCCTGGCCACCTGCATGGCTGCGGGACGTGCGGAATCAGGGATGGGCATCACGACGTCGATGCTGTCGGTGGGGGCATAGCGCGCAATGGTGTCCGCAAGCTTGTCGCCCAGGCGAAGCCTGGCCTCATAGACGGAGATCCCATTCATGATGGAGTCGGGTCTGGCGAGGTAGACGTATTCAAAAGAGCAGGGCACTAATCGGGGGTTCTCCGCGCACTGCTGCGAGTAGAGGGTTCCTTCCCGGGAGATAAAGATGGCCTCGCCAGGTTCGACGTCGCGCACAATCTCATACCCGGATGCTTCCAGAACAAGTGATTCACTCGCCACGATCCATTCGTCGCCCACAAGCCCTGCCTGTCGGCGCCCCAGAATCAGCGGCCGAATCCCGAAGGGGTCTCGGAATGCCAAAATTCCGTGACCAGCGATGACGGCAATAGCAGCGTAGGAGCCCTCGACTCGCTTATGCAGAGCTGTCACCGCATCAAAAGCGGTCTCGGAAGTGAACGACGTTCCCGACTCGGCTGACTGCAACTCGCTGGCTAAAACGTTGACCAGCATTTCCGTGTCGGACGTGGTGTTCAGGTGCCGGCGGTCCTTCTCTGCCAATTCCTTGGTGAGCTCACGGGTGTTGGTGAGGTTCCCGTTATGGACCAGCACAATTCCATACGGAGCGTTCACGTAGAACGGTTGCGCCTCTTGCTCTTTTTTGGCATTACCCCTGGTTGCGTAGCGCACATGGCCCAGGCCAATGGTTCCCACAAGTGTGCGCATGTCGCGGGTGCGGTATCCCTCGCGCACCTGACCTTTGGACTTGTGGATATGCAACGTGTGCTCATCGGAGGTCGCAATACCGGTGGAGTCTTGCCCTCGGTGCTGCAGAAGGGCAAGTGCGTCATACACCTGTTGGTTGACGGGTGACGACGATACGATTCCCACGATCCCGCACATTGAAGGGGGTATCTCCTCGTCTTGCAGCCGATGTTGAGGCAAGCCTACCGGGCAATCGCGAGGTCAGTCGATACGCCCCGAACTGTCGACGGCAGTGCTCCGAG
>Ga0255779_1000868_pt1 | contig 36293 bp, 17 predicted proteins | sample 011ome_21_FD_179977 | JGI IMG/M metagenome (GOLD analysis project Ga0255779, IMG submission 179977) | Coastal salt marsh microbial communities from the Groves Creek Marsh, Skidaway Island, Georgia - 011508AT metaG (version 2) | ecosystem: Environmental > Aquatic > Marine > Intertidal zone > Salt... | reverse complement strand
ACGAAACGTGCGCGAGATGCCGTTACGATTAGACATCAAACGCAAACTGGTCCAACGCTCCGATCGCGTCAAAGGGGTGGATTTACACCCGGTGGAACCGTGGATTCTGGCGAACTTGTACTCCGGGAACGTGTTCATTTGGAACCACGCGACGAATAGTTTAGTGAAGAGCTTCGACGTGACGGAGTTACCGGTACGAACGGCGAAGTGGTGCCTGCGGAAACAATGGATCGTCTGCGGTTCGGACGATATGTTCATTCGAGTGTATAACTATAACACTTCGGAGCTTATTAAAGCGTTCGAGGCGCACGCGGATTACATTCGGTCGGTGTGCGTGCACCCGACGCAACCGTTCGTATTGTCGTGTTCGGACGATATGTTGATTAAGTTGTGGTCGTGGGAGAAAGATTGGGATTGCATGCAGATTTTTGAGGGCCATTCGCACTACGTGATGCAAGCGTGCTTTAACCCGAAAGATACGAACACGTTCGCGTCGGCGAGTTTGGATCGAACCGTCAAGGTGTGGTCGATTGGCCAACCGACGCCGAACTTTACGTTGGAAGGCCACGAGAAAGGGGTGAACTGCGTGGATTACTTTACCGGTGGGGATAGGCCGTATTTGATTTCTGGCGCGGACGATAAGTTGGTGAAGATTTGGGATTACCAAACGAAAACGTGCGTGCAAACGTTGGACGGGCACTCGCACAACGTCAGTGCTGTGGCGTTTCACCCGGAGTTGCCGATCATCATCACCGGTAGCGAAGACGGGACGTTGAGAATTTGGCACCAAACGACGTACAGATTGGAAAACACCTTGAATTACGGCTTAGAGCGCGTGTGGGCGATTGGAGTTATTAAAGGTTCCAACGCCGTCTCGGTCGGTTACGACGAAGGGACGGTCATGTTCAAGATTGGGAGAGAAGACCCGGTGGCGAGCATGGACGCGAGCGGTAAAATAGTGTACGCGAAGCATAACGAAGTGCAAACGGTTAACGTGAAAGCTTTGCCGCAAGACTACGAGATCGCGGACGGGGAGAGATTGCCGTTAGCCGCGAAAGACTTTGGTTCGTGCGATTTGTACCCTCAATCCATTGAACACAACCCGAACGGGAGATTTATCACCGCGTGCGGCGACGGCGAGTATATCATTTACACCGCGTTGGCGTGGAGAAACAAAGCGTTTGGCTCAGCGTTAGAGTTTGGATGGTCTGCGGATGCGAGCGAATACGCCATTCGCGAGTCGCCGAGTAAGATTAAAATCTTCAAGAACTTTAAAGAAAAATTGGAGTTTCGCCCGCACTTCGCAGCAGAAGGCTTGCACGGCGGCGCTTTGTTGGGTTTGAGATCGACTGATTTCATTTGCTTTTACGATTGGGAACAAGCGAACGTCATTCAGCGCATCGACGCGACGGTGAGAGATGTGAAATGGTCAGAGTCCGGGGAAATGTGCTGCATCATCTCCGAAAACAGCTTCTATATTTTGAGGTACGACCCGGAAGTCGTCGCCGCGGCGTTTGAAAGCGGCGAGTTTGACGAAGGCGAAGGCGTCGAGGACTCGTTCGAGCTCTTGGCGGAAATTTCGGAAACTGTTTTGACCGGTATTTGGGTTGGCGATTGTTTCGTGTACAACAACTCGGACATGCGCTTGAACTACGTCATCGGCGGTGAAGTCACGACATTGTTCCACATGGATCGACCGATGTATTTGTTGGGGTACTTGGCCGCGCAAAGTCGCTTGTACTTGATCGACAAAGAGTTCCAAATCGTCACGTACACGATGCTTTTGAGCGTCATTGAGTTTAAAACGTTAGTTTTGCGAGGCGAATTAGAAGCCGCGGAGGAGTTGTTGACGTCTATTCCGACGGAACACCACAACTCCGTCGCTCGATTCTTGGAGGCTAGAGGTTTGGTCTCGGACGCTTTGAGAGTGGCGACTGATCCGGACTTTAAGTTTGAACTCGCGGTACAACTCGGCGAGCTTGGTATCGCGAAAGAAATCATCGAATCTTACAACGACGACGTCGGCGAGAGTAAGTGGAAACAGCTCGGCGAGCTCGCGATGTCTACCGGTGAGCTCGATTTAGCCGCCGCGTGCTTGGACCGCTCGGGCGATTTGAGCGGTCAACTCTTGTTGGCTTCCGCCGCGGCAAACCCGAAGCAGTTGATGCAACTCGCCGAAGCTGCCAAAGCCAAAGGCAAGAACAACGTCGCGTTCGTTTGTTTGTTTTCGTTGGGTGATATCGACGCGTGCTTGGACTTGCTCGTGGAAACTGGAAGAGTCCCCGAAGCCGCTTTCATGGCGCGAACGTACGCGCCGTCTAGAGTTTCCGAAATCGTCCAGTTATGGAAATCCGATTTAGGTAAGATTAACAAGAAAGCCGCCGAGGCATTAGCCGACCCCGCGGAGTTTGCAAACTTGTTTCCAAACTTTGACGAAGCTTTAGTGATGGAAGAAGACGCCAAAAAGACCAAAATGTCCAGCAAGAGACCGTCGGCGTCGGCGTACGGAGGGGAGCAAGAGTTAGCGAAACAGATGGAAAAATCGGCGACCGTAGCAGAAGAACAAGAAGAACAAACAAAAAACGAAACGAAAGAAGAAAAGGAAGAACCGGCGCAGAACGCGCCTCCGACGCCCAAGTCGGAGCCGCCGAAATCGCCAAAGAAAGAGGCGAAGAAAGCGACGCCACCGGCCAGTCCAAAAGCGCCGCCTTCTCCTTCGCCGAAAAAGGCGGAAAAGGAAGAAGAAAAACCGACGAAGGAAGTCCCGGCGCCGAAAATCCCCGCCCCGAAATCTCCAAAGAAAGCAGCGCCAGAGCCTCCGGCGAGCCCGAAGGCGGCTTCCGCAGCAACGCCTCCGGATGATTTCGTCGACGCGAACGAGGAAGGCCCCGCCGGGGACGAAGACGCCGACGAGTGGATCGACGAACCGACCGATTAATACTATTTCTTATATTATATATATATAAAAGAGAGAGAATAAGAGAGAGAAAGAGAAAGAGAGAGAGTGGATGTGTGCGTTTGTGAGTGAGTAAGTAGAGTCTTTTTAATGAATGAATTAAACCAAAATCTTTAATTGAAATCAAGTGTCAAGCAGGGCAGCACAAATTTTTTTTTCCTTCTTTTGCTTCTTCAAAGAACCACTCGCTCGGGAAAAGACAAAGAGAGAGAGATTCGTTTTATTATACCATCCCCCGCCCGCTTAAAGAGAGAGAGAGAGAGAGATCATCGTCTCTGCAGATTTACGGAGGAGCTTTACGGAGGAGCTTTGATTGACGAGAAATTATGTCTCGCTTCAGCAGGAAAGAGACGGAGATTGCGCCGGAAGCGGCACCGCTGCTCATTAATGCCGCGGATTTGGATTCTCGGGTCGCGTCATCACATTCCGCGTCGTCGTCGACCGCCTCGATGACGACGACGACTTCGAAAAAAGTCGTCGGACTCACAGGTCTGGCGTCGATGATGGTGCTTTTTGCCGTCGCCGGGTTTAAGAGTGGAAACGATGGGTTCGATGTCATTCACAAGGCGGAGTCGTCTGCTTCGAAATCAACTTCGAAACAACAACGAGAAAATGGTCGAATCGCGACGACGACGTCGGGAGGCCGCGCGAACAAACAGTCTTTGGGAGAAATTCCACTGACGGCACAATCGTACGACGCCATCAGAGACATGGTGATGAAAGACGAGGAAAAGTCGAAATCGAAGAAACGAGGATCGACTTCGTCTTCTTCTTCTTCGTCGGCGTACGCTTCGGACCCTTTGCTCACGTTGCTTTCGAAAGACGGCGCGGACGCGAAGAGTTTTCCGAGTTTAGTCCCGCAGTTTGACGAGAACGATTTCGCGTTCGCGGATGGGTCGTGGAAGCACAGGCCGGCGAAAGAACACAACGGGAAGTTTACCATGTGCTTAGCCGGTGGTAAGGATTCGTGGGACGGGACGTACACGGGAAACTTAAACACGTTGTATGAACCCGGTTTGTGCATCGGCGAGGTCAGAGAGGAGTTATCGGCTGATTGCGACGTGAGGTTGTTCAACCAAGGCGCGTTCTTATGGACCGCGGATTATAAAACCGAACACGCGGAAGGCGAAGACCCGCACTTTTTACCGCCCAAAAAGGATCACTCGAAACAAGTTGACTTTTACTACGCGCACGAATCCGCCGATCACTACGGGTACGAGTTGAAAGATCCGAAAAGTTTGAAGAACATGCAATACATCGCTGCGTTCCATCCGACCAAGACTGGATTATGGTACCCGTTCGGACCGTCTATCTCTGCCTTATTAACCGATTACGAGTTATGGAAGTTACCGAAAGAAGCGCGAGTGCCGGCCATCGCCTGGTGGGCCAAAGATTGCGCCGAAGATAGATCGGCCATCTTAAAACACATCGCCACGCGATTTCCAGTCATGTCCATGGGTGGATGTGAACACAACATGGACGCCTTGAACGATCCTGGACGCGACGGGAACCACATGGAACAAGATTTAATTAAATCGCAATTCATGTTTTACTTCGCCTTGGAAAACGGCGTCCAGTGTCCAAACTATATGACCGAAAAGCTCTGGGATAGTTTAACTCGAGGTTCCATCCCAATCTACGTCGGCTGGGATGGCATAGAAGATTACATCCCGTCCAAAGAGTCCGTCATCGACTTGCGCGATTTCAACTCCGTGGACGAACTCGCCGCCAAGTTGGAACAATACACCACGGACGAAAAGTTGTACCAAAAGGCGCACGAATGGCGAACGAAAAACCCGAAAACGTGGCCTGAAGGTTTCCGCAATCTCGTCCGTCACGTCTCCTCGGACTTAAAAGCCGGCATGTGCAACACCCTTCGTCAAGGCTTACCCGGGAAAGGACACGCCAAGGACCAAGAATCGGAAACGTGCGACCACAACCCGACGGTGTTAGGCGAGCCCGCGCAACGGATCACAAATAACTATCGACAAGCCGCGATTAAATCGTGGCAAGAATTTTTGAGCAGAGATTGCAACGAAGACGAGTGCGCGTGGTACAAGTTGAGCGCGTTAGCCGCGGCGAACCGATGATTTGATTGATCATTAAATCCATCGAGTATTTTATTATAACAAGTATTTTTTTTAGAGTGTTCAAAAGCAAAAATTATCCACATAAAATTATGCTTTCCACGCACCGCGCAACCTCCGGACTCTCCGCCTCGTGTTCGTCTTATTCTTCTCGGGAATGCTCTCGTCAAAAGAGAACAAAGAGTACCACCATCCAATGCGGGAACAAATCCATCAAGTCCAACGAGAACAAGCGAAGAAAACCGCCTGCACATAAAGGTTTAGACGCGCACATTTTGAAGACAAATTCTTCCCCAAATTCGTCTTCTCCGTCTCCCGTTTATGTCGTTCCGAAACTGTTACAAAACCGCGACGCCTCGGTCGCTTTGTGCTTCACCTACCTGGGCGACGCCGTTTGGGAACTGTTCGCGAGACAACACTTAGTTTTACGTAGGTGCAAGAAATCCGAGAGGGAAAATCCACCGAACAGACAAGGAGGAAGAAGTGGTGGGAACTCGTCGACTTCGGTGAAAACGTTGAGGCCGCAAAGAGCGGCGCAAGACGGGTGGTGCTCGGCGGTCGCGATGCACTCGCATTTGGAGAGACTTCTCTCGTTAGAACAAGGGACGTTCTTGACGGAAGAAGAGATGGCGATTTTAAAGTGGGGGGCGGATTACGGCCACGAATCGAGAGCGAGACACAGCGGGGTGGAACATCGAGACGCTTCGGCGTTGGAGGCGTTGGTGGCGTATTTGTATTTGTTCGACGGCGAGAGATTGATGGAAGTTTTAGGGGCACTGGGTATGACTTTTATGGATGCCGGTGGTTTGCAGGTGTTGAGTGGGAGTGGGAGAGTTGAAGCTGTGGAGAGAGCTTTGGAGAGGTTTGAAGGCGGTGGAGGCCGCGAAGAGGAAAACGAAGAAGAAGTTAAAGAAGAAGAAGACTCGGAGAAAACAATGAGCGCTTTACAATTAGAAAACGAAACTTTAAAGAAAGAAATCGAAGAGTTGAAGCAGAAGGCACTGATAGCTCAGAGAGCCGTTCGATTAAAACGCTAGTAATTTTAAGAGAGAGATAAGAAGAGAACGCCTGCGTGTAATAGTATTGATTTTTATAGGCCTATTTGTATTATGATTGCAACGACAAGATTGTACCAGTACCGTAGTTATACAGTATAAATTTACTCTTTCGGTGGTTGCTCGTCCGCTAAATTCATGATGTTGATTTTCTCAATCGTGCCACCTAAGGCGTCGCCACCATCTCCGCTATCTTCTTTAAATGGACTCTTCTTCGCGTCGCCGGCTTTGGGACTGGTCGCCGCCGCGTACGTACTGATCGCTTGCGCGTTGATCCATTCGTTTTGCTTCTTCACCGTTTCCGGCATGTACCCATCCCCCATCTGATTCGTGACTGTTCCGTCCGTAAAGCCATTGTGCCTCCCTGGCACCACATCTTCGCTCGGCACCAAAAAGTCCGGAATATCCTCATCCTTCAACAATTTCTGCAACGCTTCGTACTGCAACTTTGGATCCGAAAACACCTTCACCTTGTGTTGCGTGTGCACCGCCAAAAACGGTTTCACCGCCGCGTACAAATAATCAAACGCCGTCGGCGCGTTCAAAACGTAAATCGCTTTACTCAACTCCGGATAGTTATGCGACGCGGTTGAATTCACAATCTTAAACACGTACAAACACTTCATCGCGCTCAAACCGACGTCTTTCAAATCCAACAACACCACTTGTTTATCCACCATCTGCGATTTCGTATCTTGATTCACGGCGCAGAAATCCTCCTTAATCTCCTCCTTCGTCTTCCCTTCCACTAATTTCTTCGCATTTTCCGTCGCCTCCGGGATAATCGACCGCATCAAATGCTCCCCTCTTATGATCGTCGAATACACGTGAACCTCGTCCGAAACCTCCAACGCTAAACTCGAATCTCCTTTGCCAATCCTCAACAAATACACCGGATACCCTTGTTTCGTGTAACAGTGAAACGGCGTGTTGGGTAATATTTTCCTCGACAACTCTAACAAATCCCACCGAGGCGCTGCTTTTAATATGTTCTCCACGCCTACCGCGTCGCCGATGCGCACCGAATTTCTAAACTCGATCGCTTTTCGCATCATCAACTCCGCCGCTTCCACGTTGTACCGTCTTGCGACGAGAAATCTTCGGCACGTCGCTTCCACGTCCCCTAAGGGGCACATCTTCGAAGGAACTTCCGTGTTTGTCTTTTTCAAGTTTTCTAAAACCTCTCTCACTCGTTCGTGCCAATCTTGAGGGTGCGGAAACTCGTGGAACAGTTTCGTCGGATCGACTCGTTCCGTGCTTTCGCCCCCCTCGGTCGTGTTCGCATCGTTGGGATTCGTCGTGGAAGAACCCATCGCCCAGGACGCCGCCGAGGACGCCGCGGAGGATAAAGAGCTGAACATGACGTATCTCTCTTAAATCTCTCTTTTTCCCTCTTCTCTTCGTCAGTTAAAGTGTCTCTCTCTTATCTCCCTCTTCCTCTTCTTCTTCTCGTGCGTCTCTCTCTCTCTCCGTTTGACTGCTTTTCTTAGGATAAAAAATGTTCCAAAAGTGGATAGAAAAGTACAGTTTAGGGTTTATATACAAACCCTAAATGGACCAAAAACGCAAAAATTCCTTCTTCGTTGTTTTCGTCGTTCGTTCGTTTCATGCACATCGACACTTCATCTCTCTCTCGTATACTATGCCACCGAAGAAGAAGACCAAGAAAGCGACCGCGACCACTCGGTCCACCGAGGAGGACGACGACGGTGGTGGTGGTGCAGGTGATGTTGCTGCTGCTGCTGCTGTGAAGAAAAAGAAGAGAGCAAAGTCACCGTCGCCTTTCGTGAAAGAAGATGAATCCGAAGGAGAAAACAACAACAACGCGAACGCTTTGAATACTAAAAGGAAATCGACCGCGCGAAGAGGGAAATCGCAAACGCCGAACGATGAGGACGACGACGGCGGAAAAGAAGAAGCGGAGGAGAAGAAAGTTTCGACGACGATTCAGACGAGTCAAATGGGGAAGCGAACAGAAAGGAGACAAAGAAAGGAAGCGAAGAGAAATTTAGTCCTCGAGTCTGGGAACAAAGTCGCTTTGACGCCTCTATTGGGAGGCATTCGGGAGGACGACGGCGCGCGAGGCGGCACGACGACGACGACTGAACCGCTGTGTTATTTATTGCAAATAGACCAGGCGAACATACTTTTAGATTGCGGATGGGACGACAGGTTCGATCAAACCGAGTACGTGAAAGAGTTGGAGAAAATCGCGCCTACGTTGGATTGCGTGTTGATCTCGCACTGCACGCAACGACACGTCGGCGCGGTACCTTTGCTCTTCTCCGAGCGAGTGAAATGTAACCCAAACTGTAAAATTTACGCGTCGATACCGACGCACAAGTTGGGGCAAATGTTGTGTTACGACATTGCGCTCGGGTATTCCGAGTTTCGAGGGGAGTTTGGAGAAGATGTGGGATACAGTCTAGATGACGTGGATTTGGCGTTTAGTAAGTTTGTTCCGGTGAAGTATCAGCAACATTCGAGGGTGAGCGTGAGGAGAGAAAGCGCAGGGGGTGGTGGTGGTGGTGAGAGCGACGCGGGTACTAATAGCAAAAATAGTGGTGGTGCTACCAATAGCGATATTGTCGTCGAAGCTATCAACGCCGGTCACACGTTAGGCGGTTCATGTTGGCGCATATCAAAAGACGCCGAGGATATCGTCTACGCGGTTGATTACAACATGCGGAAAGAACGACATTTAGCCGGGACGAGTTTAGCAGAGACTGTGCATCGACCGTCGGTTTTAATTACAGATTGTCGGAACGTGGATCGAAAAGCGCCCGAGTCGAGGTTGCAAGTGAGAGATTTGCCGTTAGTCGATTGCGTCTTAAAACACGCGCGCATGGAAGGGAACGTGGTTATTTGTTGCGACGCCGTTGGAAGGACGTTAGAGTTGGCTTTATTATTAGAAGAGACGTGGAAGAATCAAAATTTAGGAAGCTATCAGTTAGTGTTGTTCAATAACGTCGCCGCAAACGCGTTGGAGTTCGCGCGGTCCCATTTAGAATGGATGAACGAAGACGTTGGTTTGAAATTCGATAGCACGCGACAGAACGTGTTCGACGTGAAAAGATTGTTTCCGTGTCACTCGTACGAAGATTTTACGAGATTACCTCCGGGACCGAAAGTTGTCCTTGCATCGTTGGCGTCTTTAGAAGGTGGGTTTGCGAGGAAGTTGTTCGTTGAATGGGCCTCGGACGCGAAGAATTGTTTCATTTGGCCGGACGAAATTGGTCGCCAAGTTGGATTAGCGAGAGAGATTGTCGAAAAGTGCAGTAAGGGAGGAGCAAAGACGACTTCTTCAAAGACGAAAAAGAAAGACGTGATCATGAAAGTTGAATTAGCGAGGCGAGAATTGCTGTCTGGGAAAGAGTTGGAAGCGTGGGAGCACGAACAAGAAGAGAAACGTCTCGAAGCGGAAAAGAGGAGAGAAGAAGAAGCGAAGCGACTGGCCGAAGAAGAAGAGAAGAAACGTATGTTGGAGGAAGAGATGGATGTGGACGCTGCGACGCTCTCGCAACCAGTTGAAGACGAAAATATTTACGGTGAAAAGAAAGCGGGTGTCGCAGAGGAAGAAGAAAAAGTTGAGCGTTTGGTACCGCCACCTCAAGTAAACGAGGAAACTGGTATTGCGCTGCGAGACAAGCAAATGTCGTTTGAGCGACGCGAGTGCATCGTCGATGGATTTATTCCCGAAAGTTTCGAGCATCTCGTCTTTCCGGACGAAACGAAATTATCTTCTTCATCATCCGATCCCTCGGGTATGAGTGCAAAAACTGAGTACGGGGAAGCCATCGATGCGGACGCGTTCTTTAGAGTCGCGAACGAATTAAGACCGGAAATGACGAGAGATCAATCGTTTGAAAGTACCGGCGACGTCGATAAACTCGCGGGCGTAGATGGCATCATGGACGCGACGATGGGAATAGCAGCGAAATTGACTAACAAACAACCGGATATGGATATAGATGCGAATGCGGGTAAAGAAGAGAAAGCTCTCGAACGACCGGTGGGAATACCAACGAAAGTCGTCAAGGAAACGAAAGAAATCGTCGTGAAAGCGGCAATTGAATCAAACTTTGATTACGACGGATTAGCCGATGGTCGATCAGTGAAAGCAATCATCCCGCGTCTAGAACCGCGACGAGTAATTCTCGTGAGTGGTACTGTGAAAGATGCCGAGAAGCTTGCTTCGCACTTATACAACGATTCCGAACACTTCCCGAAGAGCTCGAAGATTGATTATCCGAAGAACAACGAGACGTTAGATGCATCCTCGGTACATCCGACGTACAAGGTTCGACTTTCTGAAGCGGTTTTATCCTCCGCGCGTTTGCGACAGGTGAGTGGCTATGCCGTCGGTTGGATCGATGGCGTCATTGGGCCAATCCCTGAAGATGGCTCGGCGCCGGAGTTGCTCCCGGTCCCAGTGAATGCTTTGAAATTAACCGTATCAAAAACAGTTAAAGACGAATCTTTACTCGCTGGAAAAGTCACCGGTCCTTCTTTAATAAAGAAAGAACCAACCGCCGCCGCTCTCGTGGTAGAAGACAACGAAGAAAATGAAGGTACAGAAATCAACATCGTGACTAAACATCACCGACGCTCGGCGTTCGTGGGTGACGTTCGTTTGTCCGAGTTTAGAAGGTATTTGCAGAGAATGGGCGTACCCGCCGAGTTTGGCGAAGGCGGTGCTTTAGTTTGCGCGAATGGACAAGTCGTCGTTCGTCGAAGAGCCGAAGACGATGAGTTGATTGTTGAAGGATCAATCTCGGATGCGTACTTCAACGTCAGAGACATGCTCTATGCGCAATACTCAATTATTTAAGATACATCTTTGCGTGCGTTTGACAACTTTCTTTACTTTACATTCACTCTCTCTTCCAACTTTTTCACTGATTTCCTCAACATCGCCACATCTTTCGCCACCTGTTTTGAATCCGTGTTCAATTCTTTTAGCGAGTCCATTTGTTCCTCCAATTCACCTCGCGCTCGCGCGGATTCCGAGGCCTCGGCGACGTCTCGAGAGATTTTCGCAAACGTCTTGTGCATGTCGTGCAAATATCTATACGCCATTTTCATCGTCTCGTCCGTTTTTGCGGATTTAAAGATGGCGTCCTCAACGACTGCGTATATCCTGCGTAAACTTTCCGCACTTTCGGCCACCTGTAATTCCGCCGCTTTCGCGTCGCGAACAATCTTGGCAATTTCTACGTCTTGTTTCTTTATGTTCTTCACGATGGTGGTGACTTTTTGAACTAAACTCGGACGATTGACGCCTCTTGGCGCTCGCTCTAACGCTTGCGATAACCGATCGCGCTCTTCCGCCTTTCGTCGAGCTAATTGAACTTGCTCTTTTGCCTCTTCTTTCCATCTTTGAATCTCTTCAAGTTGCTCTTTAGCTCGCATTCGTTCCGCTTCCGCTTTCGCGTTTCTCTTCTCGATTTCGTGTTCCAAAGGAAGGCGAGCGTCGTCCCACTCTTTTTGTAATTCTTGACGTCTGTTTTCGTCCTCTCGAACGAGCTTTTCCATTTCCTCTTTCGCTTTTTCCGGCGATCCCTTTGATGCGTTTGGACCGACGACCATATCCGTCGCCATTTTTCGAATTAAATATTCCTCCTCTAAATCTGGGAACTTCGCGCATTCTTCCTTCTCCAATCGAGCGTATTCGAGCATTTCCTCCAACGCTTTTTCGCATCTCGACACGTACGCTTCCATCGTCTGTCGAGTCGTTTCAACGTCGTTTTGTAAATCTTCTAAATCCTTTTCCCGCGCTTGAGCTCTTTGTTCGAGGGTTTCGTTTGCAGAATCTTCTCGGTTCTTTTTCGCTTCCGCAGCGGATTTGATTCTATCGCCTAAACGTTGCATTTCTTCTTCGCCCCCATCCTTTCCTGCAATCCTGCTATTTTTACTACTATTTGACGCAAGTTTATCGCCACCGGCAACTCGCAAAGCGGCGGCAACCAACCCTCCGACGCCATTCGATGCCAACACGTTAACAGCGATCCCGTCGTCGTTCTCCGGTCCCTCAGGCCACAACCCGTTTTCTTTCGTCCACGCCACTTCTTTATTCTTCGTCAAAGCGAACCCTTCTCTGTCTCGCATTCGCTGTCTGTTCGCCACAACTCTCGCCTGTGCGTTGACAATCTCTCGCATCCTTCTCTTTCTCTCGCTCCTCCTCAAACTACTTTCAAAGGGACTCGCCGCTTCCCCGAAAGACGAGGACGTTTTCACGCCGTTCGCCACTCGCACCGCTCTCTCCAACGCAGAGACCACCGAACCATCCTCACCACGACCAAAAAAAGTCGACGACGTCGCGTTACTCTTCCTTCGCTCGTCCTCTGGTATCATCTCGCACAGCAACGCCACGATTTCTCTCGCGTATTCCTCCGACGGGTACAAGAAATGACTGAAGCCAACTCTCCTTTTGCCGCCACCATCACCATCGCCACCACCATCACCATCACCACCACTACGAGTGCTGCTCCCACTATTCGCATTCTTATTAAAAACCACCCCGTTTAAAGCTCTGGCGTAACTCGTCGCCACTCGAAACCTCCCGCTCGGATCCGACGCGCGTCCTAACGCGTTCGGTAATCGTTTCGCCAGTTTCTCGTGGCCAAATTGGAGGAAGCATTCCCGACACAAACTGACGAGAGAAGTCGAAGTAGAAGAAGGCCCATCGTCGTCTAAATCGTCGTTCTTCGCACCTTGTTGTTGTTGTTGTTGTTGTATCAAGTCCGCGAAGGAAGTCACGCGGTCGTCGAAACGCACTCCAGCGCGACGCAAAGAGAGGAGCGAGAGCGAATTCTCCCCTCCGAGAGCGTCGTCCATTTCCAGTCCAACTTCTGTGCTCGGTCACCCTCAAAGCTCTCGTTTTGTGCGAGGAAAGGAAACAGCGTATTAAAAGAGTGAAAGAGTCAAAGACTCTCTCTCACGCTCGTTCGTTTCCTCTTATTCTGGTGCCACAAACAACAACAAGAACAACAACACAGTGCCGGGTAAGTGTGCACTCGATTTAAGAAGTTTTCCAATTAATTTCCCCTCAAAAGCAGCACTTTTTGGTCCGCGGGGAGCTCTTTACAACAGCAACCCGACGACGGGTTTTGCTCTCCGACTTGTCCGTGGGAGGGGAAGGGCGACCGACTCATCGCGGAAGAAGAAGACACGCGCGAGAATGAAAACACCAGACGGAGAGGAACCGTTGTTAACATCGTCTTCTGCCGAGTACGGAGCGGCTTCGAGAGATGAAGTGCGCGAGAATAAAAACACCCCCAAACTGCTTCAAAGCTCGAAAGAAGCGAACTCGACGACGACGACGGGAATGTTATTCTTCCAATCGTTCGACGACCAACACCCGGCGATTTTCTGGGACAACTTTTCCACCGCCATGTGGCTCATCACGGATATTTTGTGGACGGAAAATAACTCGTTGGCGGTATGCATAGCCCCATTCGTGGTGGTTGGATACGCCAAAGCGTTCTTTTCGTTTCAAGGCGAATGGGAGAGATACGCGATTGACTTGGCGAGGACGATGGCGTTGTGTTTTTGGATTTTAGCGAACACGGTGTGGTTGTTTCAGGAACTCACGGAGGAGAAGAGAAGGACTAGGGTAGACGCGACGTTTATGATGCCGTATAATGCCGGGGTCATTTTGACTTTATTGGCGATGACGGTGGTGATTGAACCCGGGATATTTCTTTATTATCGCTCGCGAGGGATTAATTGCTTCGAAATGAATACGGTTTTAAAGCCTATAGGGAACATGGGGATTACATTTTGGGCGGCGAAGGACTTTGCGTGGTACTTGGCGGATGAGGAGATGTTGAGAGAAGAGTATAGATGGATTCCAAAAGTTGCATGGGTGATAGCGGACGGGACGATCATGTTTCAGTTGTTCCCGCTTTTCTTTAAAGCGTTGCAAGGGTGGGGGATATTTTCGTGTTTTAGCAACTACGCTTCGTACAAGCAAAAACAGAAGACGTTTATGAGACGATTTGCGCACGTCATCGATGAGCTAGCCATGACGTCCTGGGCTGTATCCATGACGTTGTGGTCGTTTGGAGAGATTTTTATGCCGGAGGATACGTTCGCGCAAAAATTAGCCAAACAGCCTACTTATCCGAATTTAAGGTGGTGGTGTGGACACGTCTTGATTTTCGGTGGATTTCCGTTTTTCGTGAAAACGGCGATGGAGGTATTCATGGAGATGAGCTGCACGGCGAAAAGCCACCGCCGCCGAACGGTTGCCTTGGATACGTAAAAACATAATATCCCGACGGTTTTAGATTTAGAATAGTATTTTTGTTTTGCAAGTTGCTTCAAGTATTTAGTATTGTCTTGATTTAAAATGCTGTGCAGATCACTAAAATGCGCTAGTTGCTAATGTTGTTTTGTCGCCGCGATCAATTTCGCTTCGTATAAGTCCGTTTCCGCGACCACGCCTTTCTTTTTCAACATATCAATCCAATTCGCCCTTTCGCTCGGAGAAAAGCCTTCGTTCCACGCGATCCCATCAAGCCAGAACTTTTTGTCGTATGGAATCGAACGAATACCTCGCAGAAATACGCTTCTCGCGTACTCTGTGTTGTGAACCTCAGAATTAAAATACGTCTGCCACAGTAGCGGGCACCGCTCGACGGATTCGTGCGAGCGGATGGCTCTTTCAAAAATTTTCCGCCTCGCCTTGTCGTCGTCGCCGCACGCCTTGACTTGCGCGAGCCAAATTTGCGTCAAGAAAGGAGGCGTCGGAAGCAATGTCGTTATTACGAGCGCGCTTCTGCTACTATCACTGGTACCATCCTGCGTCGCGTCGTCGTTTCTAGATTCTTCGCGCGCACGGGAGAAACACAGTTCTCGAGCGAGTCCAAGCGCGAGTTTCAGCTTCAACTTTGACTCGAACGTCTCCGCTTTGAACATAGAACTCACTGCCAATTGCGATGACGGCACGTCATGAAACAGAGCGTTTACGATTTCTTTATATCCATCCGTCACTGTTATTGCAAGTTCTCCGGATTCCGACAAATACGGGATAACGTCGCGTAACAAATCCGAACACGTCTTCTCCAAGGCAAAATTAGAAAGGTTGCGTAAATCTCGAAAAATGTCAATCCTTGTTTGCTCCGCCGAAGATGACGCACAAAAAAGGCGCAGAAGAATCGCACACACGCGCATATCGGATTTGAATTCCAGCACTTCGCGATGATATGTCTTGAGACTATCCTCGAGTTGCGTGGAACTACTTTCTTCCATGAGAACTTTAATAGCCTCTTGCGCGAGCGAGCGCAAGTTCTCTGCGCTCGCATTTGCGGGAACACTTTCATCAAAACTACCGCCTTTGGAAGACATGACATGCGCACGCGCTAAAGCGAGTATGTATCGCGCAATGTTTGTATTTTTGGGTGAATCGTATCGCAAAAGGTAAAGCGCGCTTTCTTTTACGAGTCGACATAAGCCGCGAACAGTTTCACGAGTATCTCCATCCTGAATGCGCGAAGCGTTTTGAATCGTCGTCTCGACGATTTTCTGAGCCGGGTCGACGAATTTCTTCTTCTTCTTCTTCGTATCTCCTTGTTTCATCTTCGTACATCGAGTCAAATAGGCACATTCAGTGTAAAGGTGTAAATTATTGCGGTACTCTGGTCCGCTCAGCAATGATTTTACCCACGCGAGCGCAACCTCTGGTCCGTTCAATTCTCGTTCGAGTTTCACCGCGGCGTACGCGAAAGGTGCCATACAGGCTAATGACGAAGACGTGGCCAAAACGCGCACACTTCGGAGTACCTCTTCTCGTGGAACGAATGGAAATAGGCCATCTTCTCGTCTTTGATCGTCTTCAGAAGCGTTTTCGTTTCGAAAGAGACGAGCGATTGCGGCGTCTGGATTACCAATCAACGCGCCAAAGAGAGAGTGCAATCCGAAGAGAGCGAAACACTGCTCGATAAACTGCGTGTTTATGTCGGCAAGATTGCTATCGCAAAACATATTACACAAGCCCGCAGTAATCGATCCGAAATCTTCCTCATCATCGTTGTCGTCGTTATTAACGTCTTTTCGATAGCTTCGCATTTTTGCACTTTCCGCTCGAGACCATTCGCGAAGCGTGTTTTCGTCCACGGCTGCGTTCACGGCAGAATCAAACTCGGCTGCAAACTCAGCCGCTAAAGCGTCCTCGTCGATATCATCGTCGGAGGAGTCGTCGCCATCAGATTCTTTATTTCCAAGATCTACTTCTACTTCTTTTTTTACGCTCGGTTCTCGCGCTTTCACTTTCGAAGATTCTGGTGGCGAGGATTTTCCTTCTTCCTCTTCTTCTTCTTCTTCCTGAACACGTGTTTTCTCCCAAGAATCGTCGTTCGCGGTGGACCCATTTTTTTCATCCATCCACCAACTCTTAATCTCCCCGTCGTCGTTAACGCTATCCAATAAACGAGGTTTCTTGCTTTTCCAAAACTTCTCAAACTCGCGAAGAAGTCTCGAGTTATCTCCAATGTGCTTTTGCGGCATTCCAAACCCGCGAAATTCAAGATGCGCTTGAACTCTTCGGAACGCTTTCCTCGCCCTTCCCGATTTCGCTTCAAATTGTACGAGTTCCAAGAACATGTTCCCGATATCCCTGCTCAAAATTTGGCGACGGCAACTGCTCGATGTATTTCGCTGAGAGCTCAGTTTCCGGAATTCTTTTGTCAACGTTCGTAACGCGTCTTCGTACGCTTGCACGACATCTTCGCAATTGAACTCTGCGAACGACGTCGCGTGTTTCACAAACTCGACGTAGTCGTACCACAAAACGACCGACGTCGGTAACTTTCTCAGCGTTAAAACCCACCTCTCTTTCGTTTGGTCTTTCGATTCGCACTCTTGCGAACACTTCAACAGGCACGCGTGCAATCTCGCGTCGTTCGGATTCCACTCTAAAGCCCGCTCGCAAATGGCAATCGTTTTCTCCTTGATGCGTTCGCGTTCGGAACGTTTTTTACTCCTCGCCAAAAAGTTATCCTGGTGATTGATAAACGCAATCCATCTCTTCACGTTTCGCGGTTCTCTTCGGGTCAACGCGTTGTGTATTTTGGTCAACTCGCGAAGCTGTTCACTTTCGTTGGTGGTGCTTTTGAGAAGAACGTCTACGGACTCTAGCAAAGCTTTATCGTTGAGCTTATAGATGTCCTCGATCGTGCCTTTCGTTGCGCCAAACACCGTCTGCGTGAGCTTTTGTATCATCCTCCTTTTATCCTCATCATCGGTATTTCTATTCCCGTGCGAGATGTTGTAGTTAGTATTGACGTCGACGTAGTCATCGCGAAGCAATGGGATGAATATTTCCTCTTCTCCTCCCCCTCCTTCTTCTCCGTCTTTGCCGTTTTCCTTCTCCAACTTTTCCAGCGTCGTCGTCGTCGTCGTCGTCGTCGCTTTTGGTCCAAGCGCTTCACCTCCATTCCAATCCTCTTCCCGCTTAAACTTCACCTTTTCATTCGCCGCTGGCTTTCCAAACGCCAAATTCCCGCTATCCGGTCGCGTATCGGAGAAGAACGTCATCGCTCCTCCTTCAACGCCAAATGTTTTCCGGTCGTCCTCGCCAAAATTCCTCACGTACGATCGATCGTCGAACGCTCTCTCGTCTTTCGCCATATCTCGACCGTACTTCTCCTCCATCTCGGCTATTTTCTCCGCATCCGATTTGAGTTTCTTTCTCTTTTCTTTCTTCTTCTTTGACTTCTTCTTCTCTCTTTTCCTCTTTTTCTTCAACTGTTCTTCTTCTCCTTTTGACTCCTCCTCGAACTCACGGTCCTCGTCCGAAGAAGAAGACGAATCCTCCTCCGTCCCGGAAACAACCACGCGCGGTGATTCTGAATCGTCGTCCAAACGTTCTTTGTCTTCTTCTTCTTCCTTCTTCTTCTTCTTCTTGAACGAGGAAAACTTCTTCATCTCACTCGGTAACGTATGAACGAAATCGACGGCGAGTTATGCTTTCCTTTTAGACGACGAGCATTTGAACGAGCGCTGTGCAAAACGCCGCAGCGATGAAGCACAGACTCCCTCGCCACGCGTGCGCGCACAGCTTTTCAGAAGAAGACGTCGTCGCTCTTTTCGTCTCGCTCGTCTTCTCGCGCTTTCTCTCTCTCTCTCTCCTCTCTCTTTTTCTCCCGGTGTGTATTTAGGGTGTTGTAATGTAACCCTAAACTCTTGTGTGGGGGTGGTCGAATCCGCGGCAAAACATCATCAACGCGCTTTGTGGCAAATATCTCGGGGTTGCAGAGAGAGAAATGAGACCGATCGTGACGAAGAACAGCAGTTCTTCGACTGCTAAGAACACGAGCAGCAAAAATGTGTTGGGAAAACCAAACGCGCCGCCAGATGATGTCCTCTCATCGGGAGGAGGAAAGTCCGCCATCGCGGAGAAGTATAAAACGAATGCCACCACCACGGGGAGAAAATCAGTCTCGTTCGCGGAAACCGACGTGCTCTTAGGAGGAGGAGGAGCACACGAAACAGGGAGGGGATGGATATTCTCGAACAACGTGAGAACGGTGTACGCGATATCGTTGGCGTGCGCGGCTTTGTTCGCCATGCCGTTCGCATACATCGCCGGGTTCAACTCTGCCACCACCTCTTTGTTGTACAAATTCGGCATCTCTCCAGTACCGAGCGTTTCCGTGATTGGCGAATATTACCACGACGCGTTGTCGGGAATGTTCCCGGATGGGATCCCGCAATGGCCGTTGGATGTTAACTTAATGATCATAACCAGACACCAAAACAAAGACGATTACAGAGGTTTTCACGCGATTAAAGCGGTATTTCCGAGAGCCGAGCAGACGTGGGGGGTGGACCCGTTGACGTGGCCGAAATATATCGACGAGGCGGAGCACGCGGTGTCGAACATAAGGAGTATTAACGCGAGGAATTTTGCGGACTCGAATAAGTTAGCCATGAGTAAAGACCGATATTGGGACGAGAGAAGATCGCCAGAGAGTTTAGTTGGAGTGCCGTGGATTGACGCGATTGATTTAAGAGAGGAGGAAACCGGCGCTTTGACTCAGGAAAGGGTCGGATTGTCGCACCACATCGGGTGTTTGTTCGCACACATGAAGGCGTGGCAGAACATGAAAGATTTAGGAATGGACAAAGCGTGGATCATGGAATCCGACGGGTTGATGAAGATGCAAGAGTACTCGAATATCCCGCTCTGGGCGATGACCAGCGTCGCGCAAAACTTACCCGAAGACGCTGATTTCGTTTTGTTGCACAAAGGCATGGACAAATTCTGTGGTGTAGATGGGAGTTTGTGCGCCATGCACTCGACGTTCGAGGCGAAGAACTTGTTTGACCCCTCCGATCGCGAGATGTTAGCCTTCCGCCACTGGCCTATCGAAGGTTCCGAAGCTGGTTTGCAAACATACATCGTCAGCGAACGCTTCGTCGATAAAATGCAAGAATTCTTAGCGGCGCATGGAAGTGACATGATCGACGCGTATTTATACGGCAACTTGTGCCAAAACGAATATAAATCCCCGGAGGAAAGAGACAAGTTATGGGCGATGAATTACATGAGCCAACACGCGCAGAAAGCGCCGCACAGCTCCGCCGACGAAAGAGGTTTAAAAATCCTCAATTGTTACATAGTTACGCCGGCGTAATAGTTTCTTTCTTTCCCTTTTGAGAGAGAGAAAGAAAGAAAGAGAACGCGCGAGTCACAGAGAAAGAGAGAGCTCGCGCATCCTGTATTTATATAACATCCATCGATTTTACCGAAAATATCATCGTCAACCGCCGAACGACTGAGCGGCGCTTTCGCCAAAGCTCTCCTTTTTTTCTTCCCCTTTCTTGTCCTCTTCGTCATCGAAAACACCACACAAAATTTGGTTTCTTGCCCCCACAATAAAACACCAAACATGGGTGACAAGGTACGAATCTCTCTCTCTCTCTCTCTCTCTCTCTCTCTCTCTCTGATGATGATGATGATGATGACGCGCGAAACGACGACGAGCGAAGTCTTCTCTTCCCGCTTTGTTTCTCTGTCTCTCTGTCTCTCTCTTTCTCTAAAGAACCGCTGCTGCTTTTGAGATGTTTTTACTTCTTTCTCCGTTGTGGAGATAAAGAAGGATGACGAGAAATCTCTCATCCTTTTGGGCGCTCATCAGGGGCACGCATACATCTCAACCGAACGCTCGCTGACGACGACGACACTCTTTCTCCTTTTTCTTTCTTTCTCTTTTCTTTTTACGACGATCAACGACAGGAGGATAAATCGCAAGAGTTGCGCGAAAAGCTCGTCAACTCTGACTCTGGTTCCAACTTATCGTCTTCAAGTGCTGGCGCAGGCATGGAAGATTGGGGCCGCAAATCGGTCGTCACGTTAGCGTTGACGGTTTTGACGTCATCGCAAGGTTTGTTAATCGCGGCGTCGAAGGCGAACGGGGTGAAGTACGATTACGCGGTGACGAGTGCGAATTGCACGGTAGAAACGACGAAGATGTTGATGTCTTTGTTGGCTTTGGTGAAGATTTGGAGAACGGTTGGCGTGAACGAGGACAACCGAATCAGCACGAGTTGGTCCGAGTTGTGGGTGTATCCGATTCCGGCGGCGTTGTATTTAGTGAAGAATCTGTTGCAGTATTACGTGTTTTTGTACGTGGACGCTCCGTCGTATCAGATTTTGAAGAACTTGAACATCATATCGACTGGGATTTTGTATAGAATCTTCTTGAAGAAGATCTTGAGCGGCGTGCAGTGGTCGGCGTTGATTTTGTTGGCTCTGGGGTGCACGATCGCGCAGTTGACGAGTGGTAGCGATCAGGTGTTGTCAACGCCGTTTATGGGTTTGATGATGGCGATTGTGATGGCTATTTTGTCCGGAGCGGCGGGGGTGTATACGGAGTTGATCATGAAGAAGCAACCGAAGAGAAACGTAAACGCGCAGAACGTGTATTTGTACTTGTTTGGGGTCATCTTTAACATGGTGGCGATCTTTTTGTACGATTACGACGCGGTGTTTGGACGGGGGTATTTTTACGGATACAATGCGATCGTGTGTACGATGATTTTAAATCATTCGTTGAGCGGTATCGCGGTGTCGTTGGTGATGAAGTACGCGGATAATATCGTCAAGGTGTATTCAACCTCGGTGGCGATGATTTTGACAACGCTAGTGTCTATTCCGTTATTTGGGTTTCAGTTGACGTTGCCGTTTGTGCTGGGGACGAGCGTGGTGTCGGTGGCGGTGTATTTGCACTACCAATCGAAAGATACGCCGCAACCGCCAGGGGCTTTGACAAAGTAAAGTAAAAATTCTTTTTCTTCTCTATATTACTCTTATACTCTCCGTTGGTTAAGTATCAAAACGAGAACGAACGAGATTGTTATTACTACTATATATATAAATCTAAATTACATTATAATCATCAAGGCGTTGATCATGTCTTCTTCTTCGTCGTCGTCGCCTTCTTCTTCTTCGTGCCCTTCTTTGACCTTTTCTTTTTATTCTTTTTCGATCGAAACGCCTTCTGAATCACCCTCGCCGCTCGCGCGCGATTCAATCCATCCGCAACGGCATCATTCCGTGCCTTCTCCTCTCCTTCCTCGCGATCGTTTTCCAATTTCACCTCCTCTAACTCTCTCTCCACTTCTTTCAGTGCTTTTTCAATCGCCTCTTCCGCTTTGTTTTTTGCTCTTCTTTCCTTTCTCGCTTCGCCAACCTCTCGATCGTAGGACGATATCGCCTGTTCCAACTCTTTCGCCGCTTTCTTCCGCGCCAGACGAGCGCGTCTCTCTTCTTTCTCCGCGCATTCTTTTTCCCTCAACTTCTCCTCCTCCGTCGACGACGATTCTCCTCCGCGCATTTCTCGAATAATACTCATCAACCGTTGCGTTTCCGCGACGAAGTTTGCCTCTCGCTTCCTCTCTTCTTCCTCCCGAAGTGTCTTCAGTTGACCTTTCTTCTTTTTCCCGAGAGCGACGGTGTGCTCGAACAACTGGCGCGCGGACAGGAGACGATTGGAGGCGCGCACAAACTCGCTCTCTTCTTCTTCTTTTTCTTCTTCCTCGTCGCTTATTTCGTCGGTGGAATCCGACATCGCGTCGCCATCATGAGTGGTGGTTTCCGTGTTTTGAAGACACATGTGTCTTTTTATGAAGTTAAAATTGTCCGGAATGGGGGTGATGTCTCGTATTTTAACAATTTCTATTTTTAGTAATACGTCGTCCGCGTGCGATGATGCGGTCGCCAATTGGTATCGTCCCGCCTTTTTTCCCCGTATTCCCACAACCACCAATCGACCGTCACCGCGGTGCACTTATCGTTGACACTCGCGGAGTATTTTTCGTTGAGTTTATCTCGTATGCGCTCGACGGCTTGTATCGTCGCGCATCGGATCTCGACTTCTAACTCGCACCCGATGACTAAATTCAGTTTTTTATCCACTCGTTTGTGTAAGTATTCGGAGTGGTAGTCTAAAATGTTGCTTTCTCTTAAAACGACCGGGACTCGGTAATCTGCAAACGTCGTCAGTTTGTCGATGTCCGTAAATTCGCCGGCGCCCGAATTTTTCAACGCGCCGTACACATCCGCTACAAAAATCTGAGCTCTCTTCAAGAACCAAATTTCGTTCGCAAAGAATTGTCCTTCTCTGCACTCCCCCGTGTGTCTGCTCATATCCGTAAACCCGACTGGAAAGGTTTGCACGACTAAATCTACTAACTTTGCCGCCGATTTCTTCGCCGCCTTGACGAGTTCAATCGCCTCGCCGCCGAAACTCCTCGCCAACCCTTCCCCAATCTCTCGCAACCGTTTCGCGCGCACCTCCTCGAACGGCAACTCGCGAGGCCATTCTAACATCTCTCTCAGCTTCTCCCCGGTCATTTTACCTAAATTCTCCGCGCTTAAAATCTCAATCCCGTCTCGCTCGACGGATTTTTTCAACCCTCCAGCGACGTGTTCGTATTCTAATCCAATCGGGTGCTCCTCCGTCACCGCATCGTGGTCCGGCCAAAAGCAGAAATTAATAGCATCCAACACCAACAAATACTGAATCGTATCTTTCTCCTCTTTCCCTATAAAATGCACAGAACTGTCGAACCGATTAAACCCGGTTTTCGAGGTCATTCCAGCGAACTGATGCCCGGGAACGGTGTGCACTAATTTCGCGATGGCGTCGTCGTTTATTTTCACGTGGTTGCATTTTTCCAGGACGATCATTTTCGTGCTCGATCGAACTCGGTCGCATAAGTTCGTCAATGCGTTCGCTTCCTCTTCTTCCGTCTTTGTCTTTGTTGGTGTTGTCATCTGTGTGTTTTTACTAATAGGGGAATTTTGTTATTCCAAACGCTTCGATTTCATTTCTAAAAAAAAAAATACGAGCGAAAAAAAAGTTTGACTATTTTTAGCGCAATAAACGGTGTTGTGTTCTTCTTCCCGCACTCCAACACCTCGAACGGCAAGAACAAGAACCCGCGTCGTAAACTAAGAGGGGCTACTCCTCGTATTACTACCGACAGAAGTTGAAGAAGAAGAGGAAGGATGACGACGACGGCGCAAAAAAACGCGAAAGCAGGAGGCGCGACGGGGAAAAACAGATCTAGTATGGTGGTGGTGCACTTGCGCGCGAGACCACCAAGGTGTAAAAAAGACGAGAGAGGCGAAGGGTGCGTGCTGGTGACGAGCGAAGGCCCGCGAGGGTCGGTTTTGGTGAAATGTCGCGATCGGAGGATGCCGTCGTCGGGAGGAGGAGGACGAGGACGACAACAAGAACAACAACAACAACAACAACAACACGCGTCGTTTCAATTCACGGGGAACGTTTTACGGGAAGCTACAAACGACGAAGTTTTTGAGGCGGTGGCGAAAGAGGCGGTGGAAGCTGCCACGGATGGGTTCAACGCGACGATATTGGCATACGGGCAAACTGGGAGTGGTAAGACGTATACCATGGGAAGCGGAGATGGGAGTTACGAGAATCGAGGGATCATACCGCGAGCGTTGACGATGGTATTTGAGAAATTGGCGGTGGGCCGAAGCGTCGTCGGCCGCGCGAAGGATAAGGTGTCGGTGAGTTTCGTTGAAATATATAACGAGAATCTCATTGATTTGTTGAGTTCGCACGAGGATCCAAAAAACGCGCCGGCGTGCGTGATTTCCGACGCCGGTCCCGATTCTGGCGTTTTCATCCGAGGCTTAACGACGAAAGAGGTATCTTCAGAAGACGAGGCATTGGCGTTGTGGTTTGAAGGCGACGCGCAAAGAGCGATTGGATCGCACGCTATGAACGACCGGTCGTCGAGGTCACACGCGGTGTTTACCTTAAATATCGAAACCGCGAGTTTTAAGAGCACCGAAACGTCTTCTTTGTCTTCGGCGACTTTGCATCGATCGAAGATACATCTGGTCGATCTTGCAGGTTCTGAAAGGTTGAGGAAAACGAAATCAACCGGTACTGTGATGCGTGAAGCTACGTTCATAAATAAGTCTCTCTCGGTACTCGAGAGAGTGATTATTTCGTTGGGCGAACGCAACCAATCGAATCGCGTGGACCACGTGCCGTATCGTAGCTCGAAACTGACCCATTTGCTTCGCGACGCGCTCGGTGGGAATTGTAAAACAGTCATGATTGCGCACGTTTCCAGCGATTATCAACACGCGGAAGAAACGTTAACGACGTGTCAACTCGCAAAACGGATGATGCGCGTGGAAAATAACGCGAAATTAAACGAGTGCGTGGAAACGCCGAGTGAAAAACTGACGCGCTTGGAGCGAGAGATTAAAAAGTTGCGAGCGGAACTGAAGTTGTTAAAGAGTAACGCCGCGGCGAGTAAGAAGAACGGTAGCGTTGATAACGATGAGAAACATCAGCGACGAGAAGAAGAAGAAGAAGAAGACGAAACGAATACTGCGCAACCATCGGTGGTGCAAGAAGAAGAAGAAGAAGAAGAAGAAGAAGAAGTATGCTGCGCGACCGACGCGGTGAGTGAAGACGACGCTTCAATCTCATCGCTCGGATCGTACGAATCAGCGCGTTTAAACGATGAGGCGCGCGCGTATGATGAATTCAAACAAACAAACGGTCGCGAGAAAGTGAGAGAGTTATCAAACGGAAAGGCAGCTTCACGAGCGTGTAAACACCGCGTGAGAGCGCTTTCGGAACGAGTCAACGATATCAAACGCGAGATGGACGCCACTGAGAAAGAGTACGAACGGAGACGAAAAGAACGCTCAGAAGCGGGAACAAAAACCGGGACGTCGTCGTCTTACGGTAGCACACGAAGAGAAACAGGATCTCAAGAACGCGAAGAAAATGAAAATCCAGATGTCGTCGCGAATCTGGTTGTCGACGAAGTCTTAGCGGCTCTCAGGCACGACATCGAAACTCAAACAACTGGCGCAGAGAACGTAGCGGACGAAGAAGAAAAAGAGGAAGAAAGCGAAGAAACGTCGAATGAAAAACAAGACCGCGACGACGAAAAAGGAGAAGAAGAAGAAGAAGAAGAAGAAGAAGAAGAAGAAGAAACCCTCCATTCGCTCCTCCGCCCGCTCAAAGCGTCCTACCGCCTCGCGTTCGACCAACTCCTCTCTGCGAAGGACAGCCTCAACGCGGCTGAACTCGTCGTCGGCGATTTGAGCGCGAAACTACACGACGCTTTCGTCTCCTTCTGGGCGGAGAAGAAAACCACCGCGAATAGTAGTAGTAGTAGTACTGCTCCTCCTCCTCCTACTCCTTCGCGACAAAACGCGTCAAGGTCGTCGTCGCCGCTTTCGTCTCCTTCTGGGCGGGACAAGGAACCGTCTTCTTCTGCTCCTCCTCTGCATCCTCCTTCTGCTTCTTCTTCGAAAAAAGGGCTTTTCTACGCGCAGTTGACCGAACAGTGGTCCTCCTCCTCCTCTGCATCCTCCTCCTCGAACCAACCGACTGTTTCAAATAGTACTCGAATTCGACTTAGTATTTAGGGTTTACATATTTCTCTTTTGGGATCGCTTTAACACTCCTTCATACTTAGTTTTCTTTCGACGACGACACGACGACGACGAAGATATAATAACGCGGAAGGGATAACCTGTGTCACAGAAGAAGCGTTTTTGGAGAGGCAGACGCGTTCACTCGCACACACGCACACTCTCTCTTTTCACATCCTCTCGCTCTTGTGAGTTGGAGATTTTGTTTGCACTCATCTCCGGGAAAAAATTCAAAATAAGAAGAAGAGTAGTTCATCAGTGAGCGAAGGAAAAGAAGAAGAAGAAGAAGAAGAAAACGGATTAAGAAGATGGAAGAAGCGAACCGCCACGCGTCCATGTCGACGAACGTCCAAGGTTCGGACATCGTCTATAACACGTTCCTCAATTTTCTCAACGAGTTGTTTCCGGTGGTAAATCCTGAGACCAACGAGTTAGAATCGAGGAAAATTTACGTCGAACAGCTGTACGAGATGCACGAAACGTCGAGCACGACCATGCACGTGAACTTTCACCATTTGAAAAATTTCGACCCGGACGTGGCGACTGAGGCGGTGGAGGCGAATTTTTATACCTACGAACCATTTTTGAGGCAAGCGGTGAAAGATTTTTGTCGAGAACACGTTCCGGAGATGGTTCGATGGGGCGCCTCAGCGAGCAACAATCAAGGCGCGCAGGAGAAGGATTTTTGGGTGTCGTTTTCGAATTTGCCGGGGACGAAACGGTTGAGAGACTTGAAAGCGGAACACGTCGGGCAGTTGGCGTCGTTTAGTGGGGTGGTGACGAGGACGAGCGAGGTGAGGCCGGAGTTGATTATCGGAAAATTTATGTGCGGCGAGTGCGGCGAGGTGATTCCAAACGTCGAGCAGCAGTGTCGGTACACGGAACCGACTATTTGTCTGAAACAGACGTGCTCAAATAGGAAGAAGTTCGTGTTGATGAAAGAAGGGTGTACTTTCATCGATTGGCAGAGGGTGAGAGTGCAAGAGAACGCGGACGAGGTGCCGGCTGGGAGTTTGCCGAGATCTATGGATGTGATTTTGAGACACGAAACCGTGGAGATGGCCAGGGCTGGGGATAAAGCGGTGTTTACCGGAACGCTGACGGTAGTACCTGAGACCGCGCCGGCGAATATGGCCGGGGATAGGACAGAGCTGGGGAGTTCCGGGAAAGGGAGCGCAGCTGGGACGATGTCGACTGGCGTCGGCGGCTTGAGAGATTTCGGGGTGAGGGAGTTGTTTTATCGAACGTGCTTCGTGGCACATTCTGTCGTTAACGTAGCTGGGCCAACGGCTGGTGGGAACGAAAACGTGTCCGCGAATACCGGAGTGAACATCCGAGGTGGAGACGACGAGAAGGAGGTTGTGAACTCGTTCACGCAAGAACAGTTGAACGATATCGAACGCATGTCGAAAGACCCGAAAATTTACGAAAAGTTTGTTCGCTCGATCGCGCCAACCGTCCACGGGCACTTGGACATTAAAAGAGCCATTGCTTTGATGTTATTTGGCGGAGTGCACAAAATGACAAAACAAGGTGGGACGAATCTAAGAGGCGACATCAATGTTTTAGTCGTCGGCGATCCGTCGTGCGCGAAATCGCAATTTTTGAAATACGTCACCGCATTTCTCCCTCGCGCGGTGTATACGTCTGGTAAATCGTCCTCGGCAGCGGGTTTAACCGCAACAGTCGGGAAGGATATGGAAACTGGGGAATATTGCATCGAGGCTGGAGCGTTGATGTTGGCGGATAATGGGATTTGTTGCATCGACGAGTTTGATAAGATGGAAGTGAAAGATCAAGTAGCCATTCACGAAGCCATGGAACAACAAACGATTTCCATTTCTAAAGCCGGTATCAACGCCACGTTGAACGCGCGAACATCTATTTTAGCCGCCGCGAACCCGTTGGGTGGTAGATACGATAAATCGAAAAAGTTGAAACACAACTTGGCGTTGCCGGCGCCAATTTTATCTCGATTCGATTTAGTCCACGTGATGATTGACGAACCGGACGATTACAGAGACCACATGCTCGCGAGACACATCGTCTCGTTGCACAGGATGAAAGAAAAAGCCATCGAAGTAGATTTCACGCTAGAGCAATTGCAAAGGTACATCCGTTACTCGCGATGTATTAAACCGCAAATGACACCAGAGGCACAGAGAGAAATCGTAGACGCGTATGTGAAGCTGAGAAGAGGCGACGCGCAGCCCGGGTCGACAACAAGTTATAGAATTACCGTGAGACAGTTGGAAGCGCTCGTGCGTTTATCCGAAGCGCTAGCGAGACTGTATTGTCGCGCAAAGATTTTACCCAAGCATGTGCGCGAGGCGAGACGTTTGCTTTCGGAATCAATCATCGCGGTTGAAGCCAGGGATGTTACGTTAGAGGAAGACGACGACGAGATTGACGAAGATGCAGATAAAGGACCGATATTGCCGAGTACGATGAGAGCGTCGATCGCCAAGGAAGAGCGAAAGATGGAGAACGAACGCGAGGAAGTCAGAAGACGCAGCGACGCTGGACTACCCGCAGAAACGAATAGGGAACGTGAGGAGAGGGAAGAGAGAGAAGAGTTAGCGTGGGAACGACGCACCGATGATACTGATGCTGGGGTTAGTGGTGGTGGTGTTGGTGAAGATGATGACGGCATGGTGCGCGATAATAATGCCGCTCCATCTTCGCAACAGCCCGCCGGCGTGGTTGCAAGCACGCAAATCATCGCGCAAGAAAACATTCCTCCAACCGCCGGAAAGAAACCAAAAAAGAAAATAACCATCAGCAGCGAAAAGTACCAAAGCGTGAAGAATATGATCGTCAATCACATCCGCGCGAAAGAGCACGATAATCCAGAACAAGATACATTGGGCGTAAAACAAAGAGACATTGTCGAGTGGTACATGGAGGAGTTCGCAAACAACGAAGCCGACGCCACGGAAACGGAGGATCTCACGAAAGAGCTCAAGCTGCTCAAGATGATCATCAACAAAATGATAAACGAGAATACGTTAATCGTTATTCAAGAAGCCCCCGAGCCAGCAGACGAAGGGGACGTGCCCATGCTACCAGACGCCGGCGAGGGAGACGTTGACGCCGAAGAAACCGCGCTGGCACTCACCGAGGAACAAAAGAAGAAGCCAAAGAAAAAGAAGCCGGATTTGATGGAGCGAATTTTGGGTCTCCATCCAAACTTCGCGCACGAGTAGTAAATTATGTCGTCCGTCGTTTGGATAATACAATAAGAATAATGTGCGCACTTTTCATCATCAGCACATCAGCAATACATCAGCTCCTTTTTTCAACCCCTATTGTCGCCTACAAAAAGGAGAGAATTAATTCCTCACACAAAACACACACCCATCTCTCTCTTTCGTGACGATGATGCTATCCACCGAGAAAGATGAAGCAGAAGAAGTAGACGACCTGAACAACAGCACGGACGACCGCATGTACGCCCGTCTCGCCTCTCTCGAAGTCGATCGATCCATCTTACTCGAAGCGTTTTTGATTTCCAATTGGGGAAACCAAGAGGTGTTAAGATTACCTGCGAACGCGGAAACGGTGAAAGATATCGATTTCGCACGCGTGGACGTGCCGAAAATGATGAACAGTTGCGAGAATGGGATTCCGTTTGATTTGAGCATGTGCGGGAGCTCGTTTTACGGTGCGGGTTTGCCGTTGAAAGAGAGCAGAGGAGGAGGAGAAAAAGACGTGCCTTTCTCGAGCAAAGGCAACGAACAGGAGGAGGGGGAGATGGAAGAGCCGAAGACGACGACGACGGCGACGAAACCGCCACCACCCGAAAAAAGAGGAACAGAGAGTACCAGTTGGAACGCGAAGAACGACAACGATCAACAAAATAATGGAATAAGGAGAGATGATGTCGGTAACGACGTCGCGAGAGACGACGAGGGGAATAACAACGACGACGACGATGATAGCACCGCGGAGAACATACAACAGTTGCGAGAAACTATACAGAAAGAGTACGAGAATAAAGCAGACTCACAAGAGGAACAGAAATTGGACGATTCGCCGTTGGTGAAGTCTATGCGCGAACTTGGAGTTGGGTCACCCGCTGCAACCGCGTCGCCGAAAGTAGGGGGAGAGGACGCCGACGAAGGAGAATTTCCGCGAGAACAAAAATCGAAAGAAAATCAGCAACCAGAGCAAGCATCGACGTCGAGGACTTCGACAGATAAGAGTAGCAACAAAGAAAAGTTCCAAATCATGGAATTACTTTTAAAATCGGCGCTGGATGATATTGTTGAACCGACGTTTTCGGCGTTTTCCGAGTCTGATTTTGCCGAGCTCGCGTTGGAGGTGTGGTTGTGTCGAACGCCGTCGTGGTCGAATGATGCCACATCGGAAGTCATTAAAGCTCTAGATATAGATGAGGCAGTAGGGAAGACGATTGCAAATATTGCGACGAAATGCCAAGGGTACGCACCGATGGAACCGGAACAGTCGGCGAGGACGCATTTGATGTCTATGAGTTTAGGTAATGTTCATCGCGCGACGGACATTTTGTGTCCAGAGATTGACTTTTTTACATCGAGATCGATTGCAATTTGCGAGGTTTTGCGAGCGGCGAAGAAGATAGAAGACGAGAACTCGACGAACGGGAAAACCAATCCGTTTTTACCAGCAGGTGGAGGAGGAAATGGACAGAACGACGACGGACAAAAGCCAGTATCCATGTCGCTCATGCTGCAAGAACTCACGAGATTCATCTCCGAATCGAGAGGAGATGTTCGAGCGTTTTTTACTTCGCAGGAAGATTGCGACCAAATACTCGAAGCTATCGAGCACGCGCTCGATAACGTTGACAACGAATCGCACGGGGCTAAGATTTCATCCGCGCATCCGCCCTCCGTCGCGGCGCGAGCGTATTACCAACTTTTCAAAACCGCACTCGATCCTGTTGAAGAGAGATCGCTCGCGTTCGATTGCGAGGATACTCTGAACATTTTAAAGAGTACCGTTCGCGTCGGGTTAGGTCCGTCCATCACGGAAGCTGCGCATAGCGCGTTACTTGTGCTCTTCTTGACTAAAGTTGCCACGAGGACGAATGAAGACGACGATTTAGATACGCTCGATGTTGACGAAGAGTTTGAGAAGCGCGCAAGTATTTTGACTCGAGCTGGTACAGAACTCGAGCGAGCGATTTTCTGTCGCACGGACGGTTACGACTATGTCGTCGTCTTCAAGAACGATAAGATAGCTGCGTCGACTTTGATGAAATTGGTGCGTTGGTGCGAAGCCGCAATTAGCGATTACATCTTCGATGTTTCTCCTCCAGCTGATTTCAAGGTCACCGAGCACCCTCTGAACACGTACGATACCGAAGCTTTCGCTGCGATACTGCGTTTGTATCGTTACGTAATGATTGCGCTTGGACAGAGCGACGATGACTTTGAGCACGCTTTGATGAGGGCGAGCACGGCGAGTGCGAAGAAATGTTACGAACGCATTCGCGTACAAGCCATGGAAAATGAAGTCTCCTCTGAAAATTCGAACGATACTTTGGCGCACAATCCAGCTGCGGCTGCCGCTCGAGTTCTCGAAGTTATCGCCTCGGAAGTTTCTAGAATTGCCGACGAGTACGCCGCGCACGTCGCGCCACGCATCAAATCTTGTTTTTTTCCGTCCGAGTACGAATCGTTCGCCGCGAAGTCAGATATTCAGAAAAGACAAGAACGAGCGGACGTGGTCTTCCCACGCGAGCTCGCAAATTTATTCGTCGATGAATTCACGTGGTGGTTAGAGTCCGATCCGCCTTTAACGACGGTAAGTTTGCGAGCGTTGTGGGCGAGTGGCGACGCGCAAGCCGCATTAAGCGTTTGCTGTGACGCGGACGCTTTAAGAAGACACCAAAGAACATCTAATAACAATGATGGTGTAGCGATGATCAGAGCAACCGATGCTGATGCGGAACCAAGCGCTACTAATGCTGCGAGAGACCCGTATGCGACCTTTCCTCAACTCAACGTAAAGGAAAAAGCCGCGCCGCTCATTTTTAAATGGATCGGTACCAAAATCGACGATGCCAACATTTTTGCCGAGCGCGCAGCGCAATCTGAAAAATGGACCAATGACCGTCGGCAGAAAAATCATCCAGCGCAAAGCGCGGTTGAGTTACTCAGACTCGCCAACGAAACTTTAGAAGGGTTTTGGGGTTTGGGTATTCCGTGTTCGGTCTCGGCGATTCGCGCATTAACCGAAGGCCTCGACGGCGCATTTCAAAGGTACGCCAGCGAGCTCTTAAAAGACGTTGGAGATGTGAAAGATGGGGACGAGTTACCGGAGAAACCGCGCCTGACGAGATATAAAAAAGATATCGTCGACAAGATGCAACAAGACGCTTTAGAAAGTATTAAACGGCGTAAATGGGTATCAGAAAACGCGCAGTCGTTAGACGCGACATCTCACTCATACTGCGCCAAGTTATCGGCTTTAGATTTCATATTGGATGAACTAGAGAACGGATCCATCGAGCGGGATCTACCGAACAGATGGATTCGCATGCAGCGCGATTGCGTGGCGTTAACGAATGGATTAGTCGACGAGAACAACAACATTAACGGCGAAGAAGATGGTGACCACCAAGACGACTTTGAAGCCTCGAAATGGCTCGAGGACGTTTTCGCCTCTGCGCGCCAAGCTCTGGCGTCGACTATTGATACGCTCTCGAATTTACTCGCCGCTCGCATCGTGTTTACGAACATGAAGGAAATCTTTCACGACGGTGCCTACGTCACGAAAGATAAGAGTTTGTCGCGTTTATCTGTAGTTGTCGTTCCAGCTTTAGACGATTATATGGGATCGATTGTGTTTTCCATAGGTCCCAGAGCCGCCGCGAGGTTGTTAGAAATCGTCGCTTCGGCCATGTTGCGCAAATTTTGCGAGATGTTCGTTCGAATAACTTTAGACGGAGGCCCGGGAAGAGCCTTTGAAGTCGCCGACGCGAGAGCCTTTGTTTTAGCGGATTTGGAAAGTATACGTGAGACGTTCGAGGCGAATGGCGATGGTTTGAGGGAAGAAGACGTGAGAGTAGTGATGAAAGAAGCCGAGCACATCGCTGCAACCATGGCCTCGGAAACCGATCCGTTGATTAAAGCAATAGAAAATAACGAAGGCGCGAATCCCACGCAGCAGGAGATTATGTTTCGCGTCTTGTGTCATCGAGCGGAACACGCGGCGTCGAAGTTTTTGAAAATTAACGCTAAGTTGCCGAAGAAATAGTTTAGCTCATTTAGAGTGTATTAATATATGTGTTCGTATGATGTTGCATGACAAAAGTACAGTGTACGAGTACCCAGTACAATTCCTTTTTCTAAAGTTGTTTTTAATTGTTTTTTAAATCTCATGTGATTAACCAGCGACCATGGTTTGCTTGACCCCTTCCACCTCGATCGGTTTCGACAACGCTTGGAAGCAGTTCAAAATTGGCTTCTCGCCTTTTGAGATATCCGCTTGGTTCCACCAATCCTTGTATGCGCACATGTTCCCGGCAGTAAACGCATCCACCATGTCTGCCCCGTACGTCGCTATGAAATTATGCGCCTTTTTAATAAAGCTCTGAGTGATGACGTACGATTGCAACCCACTCAACGCGCTCGCGCGAGTGTTCATCTTATAAATGTCAATCTTTGCGAACGCTCCGTTTGGACCTTTCACTCCGACGCTCTTAAAGTGTGGCCCTTCAAACCCGGGTTCTCGCATGAAGTTTTGCAAAAACAACACGTCCGCCTCCTTGGGCATGTTTTCCGTCAACGTTTGTACCGCCCAAAACGGCACGTTCGTCATCTTATTCCCATCTGACTCCATAATCCACGCGATTGGCCACCCTTGATCTTTTACCCACTGCCACTGATACAAGTGCGCGTACAAGCACCCGACGTGATGCGACAAACCTTTATCCAATGAAAACTGGTCCAAAGTCCCGTCTGCTTTCCTCGTGTCGATGTGTTTCAACAATCCCATCAACTGGTAAAAATCTTTCACGTCCGACGCGAAAACCGTCCCGTCTTTCACTTTCTTATGAAACAATTTCCTTATATCTTTCACCGCGTACTCCGCGTTCGCGATATCTTTCGGCCATTTCTTGGCATCGATCCCTTGCGAAATACTCACCGTCTCCGCCAAATCTTCGTAATTCACTCTCGTTTCCCCGGCTAAAGTTTCAATCGTTCGTCGGACTTTCCATAAATCCTCGTCGTTATCTCGCAACGCGATGAACACCACCGGTACGTCTAACACCGGTTCGTACACTTCGTTCAACGGTTTGTACGCGCCAGTCACCACGTGTGGACCGTCGCTGGATGATGCTTTCTTCCCTAAAGTTGGCAACGGTGTTCGATGTTCCGTCGTCGTATCGTATCGTTCTTGGTGGAAGGTGTTGTACGAATTCGACGGATCGTGATGCACGTCCGCTCGGTTGAACACCTCGAACGAATTCTCGATCGCTTTTTCAATCTTCTGAAACCCTTTCGATGGATTCATCATTCCCAGTTGCGCAGAAGAGGAACTCGTCACGAGCGCGTGTTTGCTCACCGCGGCGACGCCAATCGTGCTCAGCGCAAAGAGCGCGGCAGAAATGGCGAAGAGTGTGTATTTGCTGCTCGACGTGGAAGGTTGTCGATCGAACGGTTCATTTTCCTGGATCGGGGCGAGTAAGTGTTCGCGCTCGTTCGCGTTTTTCGTCGTCATCGCGCGTATTGGTGGTGGTCGTGTTGTGTGTATGCCGCGCGCGCGTCTTGTGGAGATTTTCTTTGATTTCCCCGCGGTCCTTTTCGGGTTTAGGGTTTAACTCCTCAAAAGGGGGGAAAGCGATAATACTATGCAAAGAGTAGCGTATATGAATATATATATAATGATGTGAACAACCTCTTTCTCTCCTTCTCTAATGCTCTCTCCTTTGCATTCTTCTTTTCCTTTGTCTTCTTCTTTATTATCCGTGATGGTGACTTTTTTTCGAAGACGAAGACGAAGCGCCGCCGTGCTTATTAGATTTTTCCTCTTTCTTCTTGTTATGGGCGACGATTTCGTTGTCGTTGTCGTCTTTTTCTACTTCGCCCAACTGACTGGCGGGCATTTTACGCCTCCCAATCAACGTTCCGGCGTCGTCTACGGTCATCATCGAGTCTTTCGGCTTCGTCAAACCTTGGCCCGGGATTTGCTTGAATTTCTTTTGCCAATCGCGTTCCTTCATCGGAATGTAGTTGGCGGAGTAATCGCCGTTGGTAAACACGACGTGTTCTGTCGCCCAACTCATCCGGTAGTTATCCACCGTCGTTCTTCCCATTGGTGCGGTGTTGATGTTTCCATTTTCATCCAACGTGACCACTTTCCCGTGCACTTTTTTCGTCGACGCCATGCCGCCGGAGCTGCTCGTTTCCACCGGTTCCACGTGCTCCGGTAACTTGCTCCCGTCCGGAATATCAAAATCTAACGCTTCTTCTTCTTCTCTCTTCTTTTTGCTGCTACTTTTTTTATTGCTCTTCCCGAGTTGCGGAAGTTCTTGTACGCGCGCCTCGCCTAAACTCGCGCTCATCATCGCTCTTACTTTCGGATGCGTCGTCACCCAATTCGTCGTCTCGTACGGCACGGATTCCGTGTCGATTAGACCGTTTTTCCACTTTGATTTCTCGTACTTTTGGCCGTTGAAATATACCTCGTTGCTTTTGCCTTTGTACGTTCTTCGATCGCTGTTCAGCGGGTAGGAGAAATGTTCCGCGTCAGCGCCGTAACTGCCTCCTTTTCCTCCTCCTTTCGTCATCATCATCATCGTCGCAGACGATCCTCCGCCGGCGGACGACGTAAACGACGACGACGACAGAGCCGTCGAGGCGACACCAAACGCGGCTAAAGATACCGCGCATCCCATCGCAAACGACGACACGATGTTGTTCGCACTCGATTTGGTATTCGCAGAAGAAGAAGACGCATCACGTCCGCCGCGGGGGGATTGGAAGGGGCGCGTCTGCTCCTCGACATCATCATTCTCGTCGGAAGGAATCGCGTCGTAGTGCTTCGCCAGCATCGCCACTCGACCACCCATTTATTATTGTTATTCGAACTTCTTCTCTGGTAGTGGTAATGAAAGTCGCAGTCGTCGTAGTAGTCCTCGTCGAAACGCAGCAGCACAAGCAGTCAAGGAATGGCGTATCTCTTCCGTGTCTCTTGTTTTTCGTGGTGAACGCTTGACTCTTTTTTTTCAGAGGGGCATTTCAATTTTAGGGTGTAGG
>Ga0255779_1000864_pt1 | contig 36433 bp, 10 predicted proteins | sample 011ome_21_FD_179977 | JGI IMG/M metagenome (GOLD analysis project Ga0255779, IMG submission 179977) | Coastal salt marsh microbial communities from the Groves Creek Marsh, Skidaway Island, Georgia - 011508AT metaG (version 2) | ecosystem: Environmental > Aquatic > Marine > Intertidal zone > Salt... | reverse complement strand
AATCAATAGCCGCCGCTGCCGCCTGACCAAACAAGTCGTGCCAACTGGATCCGGTCGTCGGATCAGCGAGCGCGGCCTTGAGCTCAAAACCGTCAGGGTTATCTTCAGTAAATCCTTCACCGGATAGGTTGGCCTCGTCAGTCATCACCACCACAGACGACGACTGGTCGGCCGGTGCGACTGGGAAGAACACGTCCCTGATGACTGAGCCCGATAATGCCTCGTTAGCGTCACTGTACGATCCAATGATTGAACCTGGGTCGGTACTTGCGACAACCAGCGCCCCGGTAAGGCTGTCGACGACAATCACATCGTCAAAACCAGACACGTTGAGCGCAAAGTCGTCACTAACCGATTGGATCTCGTCGGTCGTTAGTTGTCCGTCGGTGTTTCTATCGAACCATAAGAACGGCGACCTCGATAAGCCCGCCTCAATCTCGGAGCCTGTCAGCCATCCGTCGCCATCACCGTGAGTCCCCTCAAATGAGACCAAGTCCTCGGCAGCGTTTGTGGTCGCCGGTGATACCAGGTGCTCGGTAAACAGATACGACCCATCCATTGATATGGGCAGCTGGGGGATACCCTCCCCGTTTTTTTCCAGAGCGATTAAGAATGCATCATCCCCCGATGGGCTGAGCCACCCGGTGAGACGATCGACAGAGCCGTCGCCGTCGATATCAAAGAACTGCGCAGGTTGGCCGTCAGTGTCAGTACCGGATAAGGTCGCGAAATCTACCCCATCGCCGTCGACATCGATCACGATCGGGTCAGCTACCGAAGCTCCCGTTACGACGGCAGGGGTGAACTCAAGAGTATCCGATGATGCCGAGGTAAGACCCAGCGAATCCACTGCATAGGCCGTGAAGTCAGCTGTAGATAAACCATCATAATTTGGTGGAAGCTTAAGTGTTACGGTCGCCCCAAAAACCGATGACGGGAAGACCCAAACTCCGTCCACCTCGGCCCGAGCACCGATCGCGTCACCATTTGCGTCGACGAAAGAAGACCCGGTTGGTACCCCTGTCGCGAGAACAGTGACAATATCGGTCACGTCATCAGGACCGATAGTTAGAGTTATCTCCAGCGCGTCTGTAACTTCTGTAGTCTGAAGTGTCACTATGGGCTTAGTCGCTGGCTGCAAGAACTCGACCTTCAGGTCAGCGGTCGTTACCGCATAGTCCACGCCCTCGTTACGGCCTGAGCGCGCGGTTATCGCGTCGCTAGCGGTCTGCGGCGGATTGGATTGCCCGACCTCCTTTTCGATTGCGATTGCCTCGACCCGGAAGATGCCGTCAAAACCGTTAGACACGTCATAATTTGAGGACCGGGACACTGACACTGAATCAAGTTCAGACGCTTTGACCACAAAGGCACCCGTAACAGGATCAATGCCGTGGAGCTCACCGCCCAAGGCACTGGTATCAAAGAAAAAATCCTCTGACGGAGAGGCCGTTGCCGATACAGTCGTCCCATCAGCTTCATAGGCGTAAGGGGTAACCCAGACCCACAGACTCTCCGACCCGTCCAGATCCTCAAGCGCCATCGTGACCGGCAGGTTGATGTAAGCCTTGTCGGCCAGTCCGAGCTCGTCGAGGTAAGACCCGGATCCAGACTCAGCTGCCACGTTTACCAGGCCGCGGGTCTGATAATCAGAGTCAAAGGACACGTAAGGTGTATCGGCTACCGCGGTAATCGAGATATCGACCGTATCGGTCGCGGAGCTCGATTCCTCTCCGGTTGTCGGCTCTCGTGTAAACGCGGCCAGGTCGAGGGTTGATGTATCGAGGTGAAGATCGGCCGCTACAACAATGTGTGCGTCGGCGGCCTGAGATGTCGTCAGCTCGACCGCGTTTCCGACAACCCGACCGATCAAAGGAGCCTCCGCGATCGCTGTCGCCAAGGCGCTCCCCGACAGCCCATCGAAACCTGAGCCGTCCACCAACCGCGCCTCGTCGGGTAGCCCGGTGACCGAGTATACGAGGGTCTCGCCTGCGTCAATCTTCTGGGCGATCGTCTCACCCGACGACAGGAACAGTCCCGCCAATGCAATGCTGTTGTCTTCCTGTGCCGTCAGGGCGGATTCTGGTGCGTCGTATTGATTGCCTACTATGCCGTCCGGGACCGGAACAAACCTTAACGTCAGCGGGCCTTTCGAAATTGACGCCAGTTGCTGGGTCGCTATCACGTCCCCGTTATCGTCGGTCACGTCCATAGACGCGGTAAATTTTGCCGACGCGGTCAGGGATCCTTTAAAATGTTGGCTTCCCGGAAGGACCGCTAAATTCTCTAGGTACACCGCAGCTGTGGCGGAGTCCTCCGCAAATAACGTATATGCGACGGATCCGTCGGCCGCAGTTTGTCGGGTTATCGTAATCTGTGTATCGGAACCATCGGTACGCGTCACCGTGTCGGTGGCTTGGTCGCCAGAAAACGTAAATGGACTAAAAATTCCGTCGACGTAACGTCCAAGTTGCGCCGAACTATCGTTGAGTGTGATGACCGACTCAAGTTGAGCCCCGTCACCGATCGATGCATCGAGGCTGCCTAGCAACGCGGCGACATCCTCATCAGAGACCGTCAGTGCCTGGCTCGTGATAGTCAACCCGTAGGCACCACCAATATCGAATCGGAAGGTCACCTCATCACCGTCAGCGGAGTCAATCACAGCACCAGACGTGTCTTCTTCCCGCCCCGTGACGACCGCCCTGATCGGATCCGAAGAGTCAGTCAAACCAAACTGGCTACCTAGGAGCGCCTCGGAGGCCTCGAAACGGATGCTGATCTCGGACTCAATCTCGAGATCGCTCAGGGTAAAGGACCCGAATTGGACAGTAACTGGCGCCTCATCGTCGCCAAAGTAGACACTCATGCCATCGGGGACGTTGTAAAAAGTGACCGAGTGTGTCTCGTTCGGGTCACCGCCGGTGAGCTTCAGGCGCGTGGACTGTCTTTCTTCGAAATCGGTGCTGCTAGGGTCAGGGACTCCGTACACAGGAACAATTGCACTATCAAGGTCGCCGGCGGCAGTCGCGTCGTCACCAATAAAAATCTGTACGATCGATTGGTCGCTCGGGGCTTCGGCGGTAGGCGCTACGGAGACAGTCAGGTTAGTGATTTCAGAGCTATCGGTAAACACTGCCCCGTCGGAGGTATCGACCCGCGAGTGAAGCGCGAAGCTGAAGCTCGCGTCACCGTGGAAGTTGGTCGGAAGCAATAGCGACGGGGGGTCGTCCCCGTTGATCGAGATACCCTTATAGTTACCACTAGAGCCCTTGGTGATCGCGACCAAAGATCCATCGGCAAGTTTCAATTTGCATCCATCTGGCATCGACGCATCGAGCTTGAAGATCAGTCGCTCTTGGATCACGTCGTTTGAGTGGGTGCTCGATAGGATCTCAAACTGTGAGCCCAGGGCGATCTCGGAATACTTGGTACCATCAACATGTGTATAGGCGTCCTCCAGGACGCTCGTGGTCCGGTCTACCGGGGTCGCCAGCTCACCGAAATCGGGCTCGACCGTCAGCCGGATCAGTCCATGACCCTGCCCGTCATCGTTTGCCAACGTGTACTTCAGCCGGACAGACGAGGCCTTATCAGAATTCACCTGGATGTAGTCAACACCGTCGATCGTGACCAACTGTGCACCGAAGTGGCTGCCCGCGTAGGGATCAGTGGCCTTCTCCAGGAGAACCTCAGACTCGCCCGTCTTACGGTCCCGCAAAGGGGCGCCTGAGCGGTCCTTAATGACCAATACGTGCGGCCTATCGGGGTCGATCCCGATGCTAAACGGCGCGTTATCGGCCTTCAGTGTGGCGCGGGCTTCGTCGACGAGGCGCGCCGCGACAGATCCGGGATCATCGCCGGGGTTGTAACGGGTCTCGACCTTGATCGGGCCGATATCCATACGCACATAATCACCGACGGTCCAAGCCGATGGGTCCGGGACATGAAGCTCGTAGTCGTACTCGATGTCAGAGACCGGGGTCTCTACTCCTAACGCGTCGGTAACAACAGCGGTCAACAGCGGAGGGGGGGCGCCTGCTGCCTTAGCAGCCAACGAGTAAAGGGTCACGGCGTAGGTGCCGGGCGAGTCGAGGCTCTCAACCACCTGGGACTTACTGGTGATATCGACCCCATTATCGAATACCTTGACGCTCGCGCCAGGCTCACCTCGGATGAGGATTTTCTCGAACCCGCTCGACATCGCAGTGTAGGTTAGGTTTGCCGGCGAGACCGAGACCATCACGAGGTCGCCTGACCCGGTGCTGGTATCGTTCGCGATAATATCCGAGACGGCGATCAACTGGCCCTGGCCCGCGGTCACGGTAACGTCATCCACGGCGGTCGTAATTCCACCCTGCGCGTCTAGACTGTCCCCGATCTGAGACTTATACGCCTCATGGAAGCCGGCCTTGATAGATTCGGCGTCAGAGAATGAGGCCGAGATCTTCGACGCGATGTCCGCCGCGGCGGTGGTCGGATCAAGCTTTCCAATCTCTTTAAATTCAGTGACCAGATCATTCTGCGTAATCAATGCCGCTGCACGGGCGCTCTCCTCTAGGGCGAGCTCGGGGTCCGCGATCTCGGCACCGATTACGGAGTTGGTCTCCGTGATCGCGGACGCCAGTTTCTGGGCGAGGGTAATTGTGTCAGCAGTATCACCATCGCCGTCGGCGTCATCACTATCTGTGACAGAGACGTCCGCGAAGTCCGGCGCGACCGAAGCCAATAATGTGCTAAGGACAGTATTCGAGGCCGCGATATCAGCATCAGTGCTTAGCTCACCTACTAAAGAGCGGAGGTCCGTCGCGCCGAGGTTTGCGAGCGCTGAGATAGTCGAGGCGACCGCGTCGGCTTGCGTTGATCCGGCCTCCTCAAGAAGCCCCGATACCGCGTTGATAATTGCAAACACTTGCTGGGCCTTGAGAAGGATCACCCCGCCAGTCTCGGCGTCCCCGGCACCGGCCTCAAGGACCTCGACCGGATCGAAAGAATGGAAGTCGATCTCTGAGAGATCGATATCGCCGTCGTCGTGCTCTTCGTAGAGCATCTCGGCCAGCATCTCGTCGGTGACTCCGTAGGCCGCCAGCATCGTGAGCGGTGTGACGTGCGCGTTGGAGGCATCGGAGGCGTTAGCGGTGCCCATCGCCATCATCCCGACCGAGCCGCCCGTGGAGGTATCGATACCATCGTCCATGATCACGATCTGACCTACGCCGGCGGTTATCCCGGTGAGGCTGTAGTTCCCCGACGCGTCAGTCGTGGTCGAGTACGCGGCCTCGTTAGCGTCCATCTCCCAGTTGTTATTGATGTCCCAGAACACGGTCGCGCCCGAGACGTAACCATCAATCGCCGCGCCACCGATACTGAAGCCGCTGCCGCCAATGCTAAGGCCGCCACCGCCACCGCCGCCGCCAGCAGCGAGACCTAGAAGCCCCAACCAGGGTGAGCCGAACCCGCCCGCATCGGCGACCTCTTGCTCTAGCTCCCCATCGGCCGGCTTTTCGGTCTCTTCCTTGGCGACCTCTTTTTGTTCTTCCTCGGCCGGCTCCTGCTGTTGCCTCTCGGCCACCGAGTCCAGCTCCTCGGCGAAGAGCTGGCGCATGATATTCAGAAATTCTTGTGACGCCGCCTCCAGACTCTCCATCTCGTTGATGTAGGACTTACCGCTGATATTGGCGCCCCCATCGACCCCGAGCTCGGTGGCGCTGACCGGACGTCCCGCGTCGGCCAGGTACTGCTCTAGGTCCGCTGAGAGTTTTGAGCCGCGAGGGTAGGCCTCGCCGACTGCCTGCGCGGCCTTAGACACAGATAGTTCTTCGGAGACATTCTTCCGGACGTTTGATACTAGGGAGGAGAGTAAAGATACCTCAGCATTAGCGCTCCGGAGAGAGCTGAGGGATAGCTCAAAATTCTGGTCCGCGTTGACGGGCTCAATACCCCCAGGCAGCGCACGTAGGCGCCCATCGCTGGACGCTGAGTTGACACGCTCACCAAGAATTACGAGGGCCGCGCCCAAAAGAGCCGCGTCCACTTTTGACAGCCCATGAACTACCGGACGGACGGAGTCAGCCTTGCGCGTCACTTGTCGACGAGCAGCCGCAGCCTTTGTCCCTAGATTAAGCGCCATCTAATTCTCCCAGAGCCAGCGCGTGCCCGCCGACTCTCTGTTACGTCAACAATGTTCACAATAGTACGTAGTTTCCGTAATATCAATCTTTTTATCCAACACCGGTACCCCCGGGCTACCCAACGACTTCCTGGCGGGCCGAGGCCCGCCAGGTTTCTGTCAAACCTCGTACTGAATCTTATTGAGCAGGTCGGTTGAGTTGACGTTTCCGCCGTCCGCAAAGTATAGGTCGAGGATCGCTTCGGTTCCCTCAAAGGTCTTAGTCACCTTCTGTACCTTCTCACCATTGGCGTGATTCACTTCCGTTGTCTCAGAGTTCTTTTCTGTTAGCCCCGTAATCGTAACCGTATCGGAGCCGGCATCATCGCCGAAGATCCAGACCTCGGTGTTGCCTACGGCCCCAGCCATATCGATAACGTACTCGTCGTTCTTTCCAGTCGTACCGATCAGGATGGTGGCCTCGTTAGCGGAGGCCGAGAGAGTATCCCCCGTCTCTGCGCTCTCGGTCACCTCACCGAACACGTAGCTCTGGACTGCCGAGTCGAGCGGGTTCACAGACTCCTCCGCGATCTGAAGCTCCTCTACCTTGTAGAGGTCGGACTGGCTGAGGCTGAACTGGTTGAACAGCTCGACCGTGCCATAGGCGTGCAACGTACCGGACTCGTCCTCGACCGTATCCGGGTTATCGGACCGGTACTGGCGCAACCCGACCTCTAGGGTACGGCCCTCACCCTCGCGGGCGAGCGTCGTCCTCGAGAAGTAGAGGTCTCCGAGGTCTCTGACGCCCTCGAAGAAGATCACATCGGATCCAGATGCGCCACCGAGATCGCTCAGGGTCTCAGTACCCAGGTCACGTCCGTCAGACGCGCCCAGTATACGGGTCTCGTAGACATCCGCCCCGAGGCCACCCATCACGATATCGTCTCCGTCGGTCGAGACGAAGATATCGTCCGACTCTCCACCCGCGCCAAGCAGCACGCCGGGATCTCCCGCGGCATCGTCGATCTGGTTGTCACGGACAAACTCGACGGTCGCGTTAGCGGTGTAAGCACCGGCCCCAGTCGACAGCGTATTACCACCGATCAGGAACGTGGTCAGGGAGTGCGTGTCCGGGTCAAGCGACCCATACAGCGCCTCTACACTTTCCCAACTCAGATCGACGGAGCCTAGCACCCCATCCGATTCGCCATCCGCTCCGATAATATGCAACTCAAGCGTCCGGACTAGGTCGCCATTCTCACCTCCGAGTTTGGCCTCAAGGCTTATCTCGGCAGGCAGATTGCCCAACTCCGACCGAATATCGTCATCAGTGAATGCGAACTCGACCCGGTCATATACCGTGTTACGTCCCGTCACGCTGGTCATGAACGAAGACACGTTGAAGTCGCCGATCGTGTCGAGATCGTCGCTGATCACGAACGTATCGCGGCCCGCGCCACCGTAGAGCAGGTCGGCACCGGCGCCGCCGATGATCCGGTCGTCACCCGAGCCACCGTATATCCGGTCATTACCGCCCTGGCCATCGAGCACGTTGTCGTCATCGATCGCCGACGCCACTTCCGCATCACCGCCGTCCGCGAGGTAGGCCTCAAGATCCTGTCCTCTCAATACGTCATCATACGCGGTACCGAGCACGTCCTCGATCCCGATTACAAGGTCAAAACTGCCGTCCGCGCGGAGGACTGTCCCCGCACCGGTATAATCGGCTGTGCCGTATACCGGACTCAGATCGACATCGACACCGCCCAGGTACTGCGCGGTAATCTCGACACCTGAGTCTGAGAGAGCCGCGACCGCGACCGTGTCTGTTGACGTCACGGTGACCGTCTTGGCCGACTCGTCCGCGGATACGGTGTACGGGTTAGTACCCCCGTTCGCGGCCGCAAACTGAGCCTCGAGGGCCACTACCAGCGCGGCAAGGGTCGCAAACGACTCCGCCGGACCGGACTGTCCAACCCGGAGCCCATAGAGGTCACTATTCGGGGCCAGCGCAAGGCTGAATACCTTGCCATCGGCAGACGTTGTCTGGGCCGCCGACACAGTTCCGAGACTGGCCTGCGTGAGCAGGCGGTCGATGCCGTCACCGGCGTTGATGATGTTGTTACCCAGACCACCGTCGAAGCTCTCGTAGATATCTACTAACTCAGTACCGATCAGTAAGTCGTCGCCTGCGCCCGTGATCAGGGTATCGACGAAGGCATCAATATCCTGATCGATGTCAGCAGACCGCTCGCCCCAATCTCGATCACCATCTGTGTCGACCTGGATTTGTTTTTTGAGCGCCTTCAAATCCACCCGCACATCACCCGAGACCTGGCTCAGGTCGAGGGTGTTGCCACCGTCCACGAATGCCCCACCGTCGCCGGTAATGACCGAACCGTCAGGCGATGAGCCTTGGTTCAGCTGTGAGTCGCCGACCACGTTACCGTCGTTGTGGGTGGTCGTGTTCATAGTGAACGTACGTGACGCAAGGACTCCCTCACTATCTGTCGTCCCTTCATTACCCGCCGCGTCGAACTGCGAGATGCTGACCGTGCGGTCCTCGCCCTGGCCGATGACAAGCATGTCATCGTTAGTGAGGTCGTACGTCCAAACACCGTTACCATCCGTCGCCACCGTAACCTGGTGGTCGTCGGCACCATCGTCCGTCGAGAAAGTCAGGACAACGTCGCGGTCCTTCTCAGCAGTCCCGCTGATCTGGACCGAGCCGTCGGTGATATCACCGACCGAGTCGATGGTCACGACCGGGGCCGCGGTGTCGACCGTGACGGTCAGCGTGCCGGCGTCGGAGATATTTCCAGCGTCGTCACGGACCTTAGCGGCCAGCGCGTGGGCGCCATCGTCAAGCTTCCCGGTGACGACCGTGTAGGTGCCATCACCGTTGTCCGTGACGCTCTGCGGGGCTAGCTCGGCGCCGTTGTCCTCGAGGATCAACAGGCCACCGGGCTCGCCCGTGACGGTCAGGGTCAGCTCGCTATTTTTGGTGATACCATCCGTCGCAGTGTCGCCCTGAAGGACGTCGCCGAGCGTGTCGTTAACGAGAGCAATCGCCGGCGCTTCGGGCGCGACTGTGTCGATCTCGACCGAGCGCACAGAGGACTGAGCAGACTCGTTGCCCGCGTCGTCGGTCAGCGTCACCGATAGGTCGCGGGTATCACCGTGAGCTATGGCCTCATCAAATGTGACCGTGTACTCATATTGGCCAGCATCGGAGCCCACTCTGCCGTCGTGTCCAGCGACAACGCTGACGTTGTCAAGCTCCACTGCACCTGCATCGGCCCCCATGTCAAAGATCACGCGAGTTTCGTTCGAGAACGCGGCACCATCACCCAGATGTTTCGCTGATAGATACAGCGTGTAGGTCTCCCACTCAGAAGAGAGGGTCACCGTCTCGCTATGGTTATGATAGGGGGCACCCTTATCACCGATACCCGCAATCAGTGTCCGCCCCTCAGCGCCCTTGGCATCAAAGGTCATGGTGTAGTAACGCTCACCCGCGACAAGGTCAATATGACCGCTGAGGTTTACGTCCCACGGATTCCCAGCAACACCAACGTCTGCCTTATTTACACCATCAACAATGTTAAAGGCGTTCCCAGACCAGACCGTTCCCGTTCCGTCATCAAATCCGCCGTCCGAGAGAAGCTCTGTCTGGTCAGCATTCTTGAACTGAGCGCCAACATGACCCGGGGTCAGGCTGACGTTATCAAGATCAACCGCGCCGGCGTCGGCTCCCATATCAAAGATCACACGAGTTTCGGCCGAGAAGCCACCACCGTTAGCGAAGTCCTTTGCTGTGAGATGGACCGTATAGGTCTCCCAGTCAGCGGATAAGGTTACTGTTTCCGTATGGTTATGGTACGGAGCACCCTTGTCGCCGATACCTGCGAGCAACGTCCGCCCCTCAGCACCCTTGGCCTCGAAGGTCAGCGTGTAGGTCTCGCCAGAGACAACAGCAACGTCACCGCTTAAGTTCACGTCCCAAGGATTCCCGGCAGAACCGACGTCCGCCTTGTTCACGCCATCAACAACGTTAAAGGCGTTCCCCGACCAGACCGTTCCATCGCCAAAACCGCCATTCGATAGGAGGTTAACGAGCGCCGGAGACGATACCGTGTAGTCACTTGACGGGACTTCGACACCGTCATCGTATAGCGTGATCGCGCCCATTTCACTCGTCGTCACCGTCACGGTCGGCGTATCGTCGTTAGTCAAAAGCACCGCGTTCAGGGTGTCGTCCACGCCAGTATCGTCGGCGACCGTTAGCGACGGCGCATCAGGCGCGGTCCTGTCGATCTGGACCGAGCGAACCGATGAGTGGTCAGACTCGTTCCCAGCAACGTCAGTGATGGTGGCCGACAAGGCAAAGGTGTCGCCATCGACCGCGTCCTGTACGAAAGTAACCGTGTACTCGGTGTCCCCTCCACTAACGACCTGATCCGAGACGCTGTAGTCCGCATCGGAGATCAATTTTCCTCCGTCGTAAAGCCTCAGATCACCGGGCTCCGATGAAATCACTGTCAGTGTGAGACTGACATCGTTGGTCAGGAGCACTGCGTTCGCGGTATCGTCGACTCCAGTATCATCCGCCACAGCCAGCGTCGGCGCCGACGGCTTCAAGTTGTCGACCGATACAGTGACCGCGCTCGAATGCGCCGACTCATTGCCCGCGGCATCCGTGATGGTGACCGTCAGGTCGCCCGCGAACTCGTGCTCGAGCTCGTCGGTGCTGACCGTGTAGACACCGGCAGAGTCCTCGGTCCAGGTGAACCCTGGGCCGGAGGCCTCACCAAGCGGCAGGTCGTAGACCGTTAACGTCGCCTCGGTGATGGGGCTTTCCTGGTTGAAGTTCGTGCTCTCAACGTAGTATGTCCGGGGTTGAGCTATGACCGTGACACCGGACGCGCCCTCGGGGACCTCGAACTGTGTCTCCAGGCCGCCCGCAAGAGCGCCGATACCCGCGCCGATCACTTGCCCGTCTCCGTCGACCAAGAACAGCTCTACCTGGTCATATTCGTAGTCGTAGCTTCCGTATTTGTAGACCGAGTTGGTGCCGACCTGAATCATAGACCCGGCGGCCGAGTCGGGGACGTCAATGGTCACCGCCTCGCTGTTGACGGTATACGGATACCGTGTCCAGTTACCGAGCATCTCGTCCGCGGTACCGAGGATGACCTGCGCGTCGTTGATCATCGTCGCGACCGATACATCGCGCCCGGACTCCACCGCCACAACCATCTCGGTGATAATGTCTCCATCTTCCGTCCAGTTGACGGTCCGATCGTAGAGGTTAGGGATCGACTCCCCGTCGTCCGAGTAGACCAGGTACTGGTCCTCGGGCAGCGTGAACCACGCGTACACGTCCTGGTCACTGATAGCGCCGCCCGCCGTAACGGTCGCCGGCCCGGTAGATATAATCTGCACCGGCGCGGTCTCTACCGCGACCAGCGGCTGGCCGGGCATACCGGAGTCATTCGAGAGGCTCAGCAGCATTGGCCCGCCAGAGCCATAGTCCCCGTCCTGGACCGTGTAGTTGACGGCCGGGAACTGGGTCCCTGTCTGCGGGAGAGGGTAGCCGTCTCCCGTGTAGGCGGTGTAGACCTGCCACCCCGACGCGTCGGCCGGAATCTCGTAGTCCATCCGGCCGTTATTCCCGGAACCCTGCATCGTGACCACGTTACCGTCGCCGTCGAACAAGACCGAGATCACGTACTCTGAGACACCCGCCTCGTAAGCGGCATTATCGTCGTAGTGTAAGGTCAGGGTCTGACCGACCGCCTCGGCCGGGACATCCGCGACCTGCCCGGTCTGAACCTCATCGAGCCCCCCATAGAGGTAGTCATGCGAGTAGTTGGCCGTGACGTCGTTACCGCCCGCGTCGCGGAGGATGAACTCACGCCCCTCCTCGAAGAACGCGAGCACGTGGCCGTTGGCGTTGTGTGGGAACACGTGCGCCTCTCCGGGCTGCCCGTCAGCGTACTCGATCGTGAGGCCCGTTTCTGGGTAGTCATCGCTTGTCCGGAGCACCTTCAAGTTGACGGTGTCGAAGATCGGCGAGTATGACGGGCCACCCGTGAGCACCTCGCCATCGACGTAGAGCGTCGGCGTGCCGCCGGGCTCCCCAGTGACGGTCAGCGTCAGGGTGTTGTCGGACGTAACGCCGTCTGTTGGGATGTTAGTGTCAGTCGCCCACGAGTCAATGCTCGGCGCGCTTGGGTCGACCCTATCGAGGTTGAAGGATACCAGCGCGCCCTGGCCTGTGTTGCCCGCGATATCCGTAGCAGTCGACTTAATCACAACCTGCCCGTCACCAAGCGCTTCAAGATGCTCGCCCGACAATGAAATCGTCTCTGCGTTACCGGTACCTGTGCCTGACAGGACTACAGTCGCATCTGCCACCGCGTCGTCAGCCAAAGATTTGGCGGTCTGAGCATCCGACAATTCCGTCGCTCTTGTCTCCGCAATCGCTACAGAGGCCTGCCAATCTTCCAAGGCGGAATCATAATTCTCTTGAGCTTCGTTCTTGAATCCCGCCTGCTCGTCTCGACGCCCCACCTTATCAGTTAGATCGGCCTCGGCAGCGATCAACTGATCCTCTGCCTCCTCAAGCGCTTTCCCTAGGTCGGTCACCGAATAGGCACTATCCAAGAAGTCCGACATTGCTGACCGCAAAGAAGAAATCGTAGACTCAGTCCAGAACTCACCCGGCGCCATATTGAGACCGGGTAATGAAATCAATGAATCGACTTCGCTACCCTGAGTAACTATCGTTGTTGTCGGCGGAATCGTCGTATCATCCACCTCAACGACGTGGGCAATCAGTTCGTCTGGGTTACCGTATTCCTCAACGAAAGCCTCGGTACCGTCGGTAATCGCATCCTGATATGCCGTTTGCGCGGCAACAAGAGCTGAATCTGCCGCATCGCGGGCATCGGTCGCATTTGAAACGACGCTTTCCCAAGTCTCCAGACCGGATGCCTCTACCTGAAGGATCGCGTCCTTCAACTCAAGTATTCCAAGGTCCGTCGCAACCAGCGCATCTGCGTCCGCTTTGTTCTTGGCTGCGTCGGCAACATTGTCGGCCATTTCGTCCTGAACCAGGCGCGCGGCGGAATGTTTCGTACCAGTCAGCTCAACCGTCCAGGTCGCATTTTCTTCGACCGTGACGCTAAACGCCTCGGCTGCCTCAGAGGCCGTCATGTCAGAATGGGTAGCCTCTACCAGTACCGTTACTGGCGGCAGTACCTCCGTATCTAATGTAAATGGCTTAACCGCCCCGGCTGGGTTGCCGGCAGCATCGACCGCGCCAGCCAGTACGACATAATCACCGTCAACTGGAAGGCTCGTGGTGTCAAAGCTCCAGCTCAGACCAGAGCCCGTCGCCAACTCGACCAGACTCGCATCGACCGGAAGACCAGTCACCACGTCAATATTCGACGCCGCTGTGACCGATACCGCAGTTGTAACACCATCAGTATCAACACCACTCAAGGTAATCGTGATCAAGCCGTCTTCGGCGTCATTCACAATATTGTCTACCGCGATCGTGCCCACCGACGGTGTGCTGATCGTTGTATCCAGACTAAATGGTCTCGTCGCTCCAGAAGCGTTGCCGGCATCATCAATTGCCGCGACCAGCACGACATAATTACCGTCAGATGGGAGAACCGTCGCATCGAAACTCCAGCTCAGACCAGAGCCCGTCGCCAACTCGACCAGACTCGCATCGACCGGAAGACCAGTCACCACGTCAATATTCGACGCCGCTGTCACCGATACCACGGTTGTAACAACGTCAGTGTCTACCCCATCCAGGGTAATCACCACAGAGCCAGACTCGGCGTCGTTCACAATATCGTCTATCGCGATCGTGCCCACCGACGGCGTGCTGATCGTGTTATCTAGATCATAGGCCTCGGTTATGAGACGACCGGACACATCGACCAGATTCCCGTTCGGGTCAGCGAAGTCCGCGCCCGCTGGGTGTTGGGTGCTACCGACACTCACGTCCGTAAAGTAGAACTCAAACGGTGTCGGACCAGTGTCACCTGGGTGACCAATCAGCCAGCCCGAGTGTGTCGATAGGTGGTCTGGATTACTGAACCGGGCAGCCGGAATAGTGAGCTGATGCCAGCCGTCACCAAGATCCTGCGAGATAGTCGTATCAGATATGTTCACTTGGGCGACACTGTCAGGGGTAGGCTCGCCGGTGATCATCTTGATCTCCAGCACGTCGGTTGGCAGACCCTTCACCTTCACGTTGAAGGTCTCCATCACCTCAAACCCGGCAGGGTTGCCCCAGTTAGTGAACGCCACGAAGCCGACATTGACACCGTAACCTTCGCCACTGGCCACACTAAAGACCTGACCATGGGTCGGGTCAATCACACCAGCGTCAAAGGTGGCACCGTTACCGAAGCCATCGAGGCCATCCCAGTTCACGTTACCGTTCTCTGTATTATCAGACGAGTACAGGTTCTGCTCGACCGGGACCGGGTCCGCCGACGCTAGAACTAACTTGGCGTCGCCGTCGAGGCTCGCCAGGGTCGCCGACTGGACGTGGACATATACCTCATCATGCTCACCGCCACTAACCACAGCAGCGTCCGCCGCGGCACCAGACCTGACAGTCAGGGTCGCGTCGTCAATCGCGACCAGGGCACCGCCCAGGTCGCGCGCAGCAATCTCAAAGTCTCCGCCATCGATCGTTGAACCATCGATCGCCTGAGACAGGCTCACCTTATAGACCAACACATCTGCGTTGGTCTCGCCACCAGGCAGGCCGGTGTCAGACTCAGGGACACGCTCGATACCCGTGACCGTCGGATGGACTGTATCGATCGACAGCTCTCCGGTCAGGTCAGTCACGCCAGCCGTGAAGCTGTCGCCCGCGTTGCCCGCGATGTCTGCAAACGTCACCGCCGTGTTCAGGGCCAGGCTGAGGACACCCTCGCCACTACCCGTCACGCCAATGTTGTATGCGGTGTAGCCACCGTCAATCATCGCGCCCACGCCCGTTACCGAGACGATACTCGCCCCAGGTCCGGCCGCGACGAAGTTCGCCGGAGAAACACTACCCGGATCAACCGGCTCACTGAAGCTCACCATGAACTGGTGCGCCGTCGTGTCGACATCCGTGCCAACACCCAAGGTATCAGCGATCGAGTCAAGCGCCGGGGCAACGTCATCGTACTCAAACGTCACGCTCCGGACCGCAGACTCGTTTCCAGCCTCATCGACCTGCTTAAACGAAACTGTGTTTGTTCCCTGAGCCAGAGAGAGCTTCGAGTAGTCACTCTCCCAGGTCGTACCGTCAAGCGAATAATAAACGTCGGCAGGAAGCCCGTCTGTCATCTCCACATTCGTCGGCGCGGTCAGGCTGCCGTCGGACGTAATCCGGTCACCAGCGAAGCCGACATCGGTAAAGAAGAAATCAAAAGGAGTATCAGCCTGGTCACCCGGAGGCCCGATCAACCAGCCAGTATGGGCCGCCATATTCGCGGCGTCGCTATGACTGAACTCGGTGAACGGGATACTCAGCTCATACCAGCCACCACCGAGGTCTGTCGAACCCGGATAGGTCGCCGTATCGACCACAGCCACACTGTCTGTGCCGCCGAGCAACTTCACCTCAACCGTCCCGTCAGGCGAACCCTTGACCTTAGCGTTGAAGACATCATAGCCCGCAACGAAACCAGCCCCGTGGCCAGTGAACGCCGCGAACGCGACCTGGACGTCGGCACCATAGCCTTCGCCACTGGTCACCTTAAATACATGACCGTGGTCAGCGTCCATCACCGTCGCGTCAAACACCGCACCGTTACCGAAGGTATCGACACCGTTCCACATCGCACCGTCGTGGTTACCGTCGCCCGAGAACAACATATGCTCCGGCGCGGTCGTGACCTGCGCATTGGTATCATTTTCAATATCGATACCTTCGAGCGGTGCCGCGTACATGTCCAGCGTGAAGTCTGGGTCAACGTAGGCTTTCGCCTCAGGCGAGCTGTTTGTGTTGCCGTGAACATCAGTAACACTCACCGTGGCAGTAAGCTCACCCTTACCAAGCTCGGCGAGTGGACTCCGCATAGTGCCGGCTTCATCCCAGCTCAAACCAACACGCATGATCGCGTGCTCATCGATACCAATCACCGCGTCTCCGGCGGTATCGGTCATCGTGGCCAAGTTCTGGCCAATGCTCAAGAAATCGCGGGCGGTCAGGCCCGAGACATACGAGACGCCTGAGTAATCAATACCCGCAACCTCGACGTCGGTGAAATAGAAATCAAATGGTGTCGCACCATTATCACCGGGCATACCAATCAGGAACCCTGAATGGCTAGCCAGGTTGGCGTCGCTATTATTACTAAACTGACTAAATGGGATGCTCAGCTCGTACCAGCCACCGCCCAGATCGGTCGCGTTCGGATCGGTCGCGAGGGTCACGTGGACCACACTGTCTGTTGTTCCGCCGATCAGCTTCACCTCGACCACACCACTCGGCGTGTCTGTGACCTTGACGTTGAATGTGTCGTAGCCGTCAATGCCGCTAAACGCACCTGTGAATGCCGCAAAGCCGCTGTTTACGTCAGGCGCATACCCCTCTCCACTGGATACCTTAAAGACTTGCCCGTGGACCGGGTCAATGACGCCCGCGTCGAAGGTGGCACCGTTACCAAAGCCACTCAGACCACCCCAGTTAACGTTACCGTTCTCAGAGCCGACTGATGAATAGAGACTCTGGTCGATCGCCTGAGGCGCACCATCTACCTCGAGCGTCAGCCCGAGTTGGTCCGGAATCTCATCGTTCGAGTGCGTCCCGCCCTCAAAGTCTAGGGAAAGAAGAACCGGACTAGTCCCGACCGACCGATCGATACCAACCATGTCAACGTCACCGATCTCTTGGTCCAGCGCGCTCACCAAGCGATCTAGCGTGGCGGTAACGTCTGGAACCGCGACACCCGCAGTCTCCGCGTAGCTAATAAGAGTACCAATCTCTCCATCATCTGCGCTTGCTCTGACGGCGTCTGGATCGACCGCAAGTAATGAATCAATTTGTGAAAAGTCAAGTCGGAGGCCATTCACCACTCCAAAAATCTGACCAGCGGTTAGCAAAGCCCCGCCTTGGTCGATCAGCTCTTGAATCTCCGGATCTTGGTCAACCGAAACCGCAAGATCTTGCAACTCCTCTCGGGTCGCGTTCTGGACCAGCTCTACAAGCCGCGGATCAATTGACACGCCCAACATAGCGTCGGCTACATCGTCGCGCGATACATTAGTCAGGGCTCGGAAGGTACCTTGCTCGATTCCAAGCTCAGCCTCGATTCGCCCAATAAATGCATCAGTGAGTGCCGGGGTCAGAGTCGCATCCAAGCTAGCCAGGAGTTCGTTTGCCGTATCGGCGGCGTCGACCGCCCGACCAAGCAGACCCAGCCCAACCACCCCCAACTGCTCGGGGTCCACAGAGAGCTGGAGACTCGCATTACCGTCACCGGTCTGGAGATTCAATTGCAAGGCTACCGTGTCGACAATATCGACACCCGCGACCTCAAACCCAACCGGACCGTCCGCGTTAGCGCCGGTCCCATTGATAGCGACACTGAGATTATTATCGGCGTCAGCCGACATATCTAGGAAAATTGTATCGCCGGCAGTCACAGTCGCCACGTTACCGGCGGTGTCTGTGACCGAGACGCTTGAGGCCAGGAATGACTGGTCCGCAAGCCCACCAACGTCGACGCTCGCGACCCAGGCTCCCTTGACTAGTACCGCGTCGGCCCACGAGCTGCTGCCATGGATATCGCTAACGGTTAAGACGACGCTCGCGTTATCCGTATCGACACCCTCAATCAGGAACGAGACATGCCCGGACTCGGCGTCGCTGGTGGTCAGGTCCAATGGGTGCACGGTGACCGACAAGTCAGACCCCTGGTCCGCGACCGTGTCGACTTCGATCGTCGACGCGCTCAGGTCAGCCGCAGGTACGGTCGTGTCTGTCATCATGTTGCCGGCCAGGTCCACGGGCGCGCTACCGTTCAACACAATCGTGTCGACCGACAGGGTGTCCGCGTTTTCGCTCGCCAGCACAGTGTAGGTGCCCGACAGCGTCGCGCCCTCCGCGTCCGCGGTCAGTACCGCGGAGCCTCCAGAACTCAAATTAACTGTGATCTGGCCGCCATCCTGGACCGCCTCAGACATGGTCGCGGTGATTGTGACCGTCTCCCCAGCCCTGATGTGGTCGCCAGCCTCGTGATCTGTAGTGAACGAGACCACCGACGCCCCGGTGTTATCGACTACGTAGCTCTGGTCTGAGCTTGTGGACCGCTTATCGATCAGGTTTCCGGCAAGGTCGTAGACCGTCGCTGCGGCGTCGACCCTTAGATCAACCGTGCCATCCCCGGACGCGAGGCCTACTCCGCCGACCGTCACAATGTACTCGTCACCGCCTATATTCTCCACGGTCTGTACCGTGGCTGGGCTAAGGGTGCCACTAGTGACCACCTCAAAGTCGTCGATCGCGACCTGGGTGACCTCGTCATCGAACACGACTCGGAACTGGACCGTATCGGCGTTAGTCAGGCCGTCGTTGGTGTAGGCGCCGCTATCGCTCGCCGAGACCGTCGAGATGAGCTCCACGTCAGGCGACTGGTTGTCGACCAGGAAGTTTCCTACCGTGTCGGTGAAGACGTTCCCGGCGGTGTCTGTGACCGTGACCGTGACCGTCGTGTTCTCATTGTTAACCCCGTCTACAGGGATACGGACAAACGCACTAAAGGTCCCAGCACCACCATCGTTTTCAAACCCGGCCACCGTCTGACTCGCGATATCGACCGCCTGAGCGACTGAGTCGTTGGCGGTGAGTATCTCTGGGTCCGCGTATTGCGCGACAAACGCATCTCGGGCGTCAGCGGACGCGGTCAGTACGTCGGCGTCATTGTAACGGACGTGGTGCCACTCCTCGAACAGGTCGTTGAGGTCCTGTTCCTCCCAGACATGGCCATCCGCGATACTAAAGCTACCGACCGTGAAGCCCGCCCCCGTGTATGTGGTGCCGACCAAGCTGGGATCGAATGGATCCGCGTATTGCGCGACAAACGCGTCGCTGGCCTCCTGCTTCTCCTGCTGGACCGTCGCGTCGTTGTGGACGTACTCGTCGAGGTGCAGCCTGAGGGCCGAGATATCGGACTCGGTCCAGGTGTCGGCGGTGGTCAACGCGATCTGACCCGCGCCGGTGACTTGGCCGACGTCGAATACGACCGTCTCGATGTCGCTGTGTGCAACGCCGTGGTACTGGAGCTCCAGTTCGTCGTCCGCGCGGACCACGCCGTTGACCGACTGGAACTGGCTATTGTAGTGCATCGACATCGTGGTCCCGTCCGGGGCCGTGTTATCGAGCGCGTAAGATTGAGTGGTAGCAGAGTCGTCGGCCGCCACGGAGGAAACGTTGCCGGCCATGTCCTCGATTGAGCTGGCACTGGCCAGGCCGAGGGTCAGGTCTCCGGTGTAGACGGCGAGGTCGCCGCCCGAGGCCTTCACGAAGACCACGTCACTGTCGGCCGTCGGTGTGCCGGTACCGTCTGGGTTAGCGACCAGACTAATCGTCGGCGCATTGACCCCGGCCAGTGCCGGTGTACCGACCAGCTCGAAGTCGACGCCCGATAGGGTGCTGAGGTCCATCGTCTCGGTGAAGGTCACCTTGAATACGACTGTGTCGGAGTTCGTGACGTTGTCGGTCGCGCTGACGCCGGTATCGTACAATTCGGCAACACGCTCGACTGAGCTGACCTCGGGCAGCACCGTATCGACCGCGCCGGTACCGGTGTCGCCGGCGGCGTCGACGGTAAGCGTCAGGGCGGGGATCGTCTCGCCGTCGGCTATATTGACCGAGGCAGGAACCTCTCCTGCGGTGTATGCCGTGGCCCCATCGGCCACGTATTCAAACATCAGATCGTAGTGCGACCAATTGATATTGTCTGACACCGCAACCACGTACTCTACACCGGGTTGAGGTTCTACGTTCAGAACCGCTGCGATGTCATCGGACGTGTCCGGGTCGTTAAAGGTCGCGATTGGGGTACCGACCGGCTCACCGTTGGTTCCCTTCTCGAAGACACCGACGAAGTAATCTCCCGCGCCCCCGGTAGTAGTAATCGTGAGCGAGTACTTCACCTGGCCCGCCGCAAGGCTAGAGTCTACGATCGGGAGATCGTATAAATCTGCGCTGTGCGGTGGGTTGGCGCCGTTTGTGCTGCCGCTGTGGGTGTAGGGCGCCAGCGCGTCGTTACGCGACACGTCATGGTCGTTGCCTGGGTTGTATTTACCATCGGCCGTGTTTGTGACTGCGGGGATCGTGACCTGGACCTGGTCCAACCCACCCGTGTTACCGACCATGTCGGCCACGGTAAACCCGCCCGTGTAGCTCAGTGTGACCGTAGTGCCGGCGTCGCCGCCCGCACCGGATACGAGGACGTCGTACTGATGGTAGCCACCGTCGACAGCGGTACCCACCGGGGACACGCTGGAGACACCGCCCGCGCTCGTAATGCCAGGACCGGCGACCGAGGTCGTGAAGTGGCTGGTGCTCACCGAGTTGGCGTCGACCTGCTCAGAGAAGGTGACCCTGAAGGTCAGGTCGCCGTTTGTACTAGTACCCGACGCGTCGTCGATCGTGCTCAGAAGCGGATCGACGGTGTCGACCACGTAGTTCGCCGATACTGAATCGGCAACGCTTGGATTAGCGGCGACATCAATCGCCTCGCCCGCGAGCAACGTGATGACGTTTGTGGGGTCATCAATGTCCGCGTCCGCGGTGTAGATCTTGGTCCAGACAGTCCCGTCCGGGTTGGAGGTAGCGGGCCCCGCCGAGATCAGGTTGGGGGCCAGGAGCTCGTCGCTCTCGGTACCGAGCCCGACCAGGGGCTCGCTCGAGGTCAGAGTCACGGTCACCGTGTCGCCGGCCTTGATGGCGGAGCTTGAGAGGCCCACCGTGACGGTGGGCGCCACCGTGTCGATATCGAAGCTGTCGTAGGTGTTCCCGGTCCCGTCGTTGGTCTGGCCGAACTGGTCAGCGAAACCACTCACCGCGAACTGCTCGCCGCTCAGGTCGACCGCGCTGTTTGCGGTAAAGGTCGCGGTCCACACGGTCCCGTCATTCGGGGACGCCTCGCTGAGGTTGGTAAGAGTGCCGCTGGCCGGGACCGTGATATCTGCGTAGCCGAGCCCGTCGACCGGCTCGTCGAACGTGAACGTGACGGTGGCCGAGTCGGAGTTGTTGTTGAGGACGGCCCTGTCGACGTCGACCGTCACCGTCGGGGCGGTGTTGTCGAGCGCGTAGACCTCGGCCGAGACGCCCACTGCTAGGCCCGTAAGCGAGTTCCCGTGGACGTCGGTGATACCGGGCTTGGTAGCGATACCAACAGACCCATCGAAACCGACGATGTCATTACCCGACACTGTGACTAAAACTGAACCTGGGTCCCCATCGATCGCGGAACCGTCGAGGTTGGTAACCGAGACAGAGGCGTTGGTAAACGCCGACGCGACATCTGTGTTATCAGACGACTGGAGAGCGACGATGTCAAAGTTTGGCACCACATCTGGGACGATCCCTGACACCAGACTTGCCCCGTCGACCGGCTCCGAGAAGTCAACCCGGAACGTCAACACGTCGGCGTCGGTGACACCGTCGGTGGTCGAGCTCCCCGTATCGTTCTTGACGCTGGTGTCGAGGTCCGGCACTCGGGTAATCCCGGTCACAGTCGCGCCGACTGTGTCGACCGCCTGGACGCCCACGTTATCTGCTGACAGGCGATCCTCGCCCGTCTCGAACTGGACGGCGTTGCCGGCCAGGTCATAGATGCCCTCTTGGTAGCCCGCGGCGGTCGCGAGCGCGGCCGCGAAGTTGCCCTCACCGGAGATGCCTGTAAAGGTCACGTCGATTGATGTGTACCCGGTTGCCGTGTTGCCGGTACCCGCCACGCCGGTGGCGGTGACACCGGTGGCGGCGAGATCGCCGCCCGCGAAGTCGAAGTCGGTTATCCCGATCGAGCTCGTCAGGACGGGCTCACTGAAATCCATCGTGAACGTGACCGTCCCGGCAGTATCAACCCCGGCACCGTCGGTCATGCCGGTCATCACCGGCGCGGTCAAGTCGACCGTGACGCTGGTGGTGGCCTCACTGATGTTGCCCGCGAGGTCGGTATGGCGCACGTAGACCGTATTGACGCCCTCAACCACTTGGTCCCTCAGGTCGCTGCCGTTGGTGGTCCAGCTGGTGTTATCGAGGCTGAACTCGACCGTGGAACCGGACTCTTTGCCGGTCACGCCGACATCGAATAATGCTTTGTCTTGGTGCATGTTTGGCGATATCACACCATCATGCCACTGGCCCTGCGACTCGAGAATTTGCGCGCTGATTGGGTTCGCCGCGGTGTCGACCGCGTAAGTCTCGACCGTCACGCCCGACATCATATCGACGCCGCCCGCTACATCGTGAACGGCTACGTTGCCGACCGCGTCAACAAAGAAAGAATTTGTTGCCAGACTAAGCCCCACATCGCCGTCCGCAGTTGCCGTCACGGGCACGGTATAGGAAGTGAAAAACGACGCCCCACCCACCGGAGCGCCAACCGGGCCAATCTGCCCACTCACGACCCCGTTAGATACCTCGAAAGCCGCCGCATCGATTGAATTCATGTCCACCGGCCCATCGAACGTCACCTCGAACAAGACCTCAGGGCTGTTGGTGATGTTTGGCGAATCACTGGCTCGCTCGATTGAGATCAAGGCAGGCGCTGTTGTATCGACCACGATTTGCTGTGTATCCGCGATCATATTCGGGGGAAGTGCGGTGCTGCTCATCACATTACCCGCCTGGTCAGCGGGAACAGAGCCCGGGGTTACCCCGTCGCCGAGAGCGAAGCTACTGACGTCGAGATCAGCGGAGCCGGTATCGGTGCCATCGACCACGTAGTTACCGGTCAGGGTAGGCCCACCGTTCGTCGTCAGGGTCACGACCTCGCCATTGGTCAGCGTGGCCCGGATCACGGAGCCGGCGACCAGGTCCTCCGACGCGACCGCGTAAATATATATCGTGTCGCCGGGGCCGTAGGTACTGTCCGGGCCTGACACATCGAACGCGGTAATGACCGGCGTTAGACTGTCCACGTCGTAAGTATTGCTAGTCGCGGCGGCGGTGCCGTTACCATTCGCGTCACTGAACGCGTCGGCCGCAATCGAAATCTGGTAACCGGTTTCCTGGGTGGCTGCGGCCGCAACAAACGTCGCGGTATAGACGTCACCACTCGCGGACGGTGTCCCGGACAGCGTCAGTCCGGGCGTGCTGAGCGCTCCGATCACGTCCGACGCGGACGGTGATCCATCGAGCGACCCATCGAAACTCACATTCACGGTAACCATATCGCCGGCGTCGACGACGCTCTCGTCGATACTGATCGTGGGGGTCGGGCCGACGTTATCGACATCGACTGAGGCGCTTGACGCCGTGAAAGTGCTGCCGGTGTTGCCGGCCCGGTCAATAAACTCGGCGACCGCACCTAGCGCCAGCTCAACCGTCCCCTCGCCGTCGTAGGGTACCGTCACGGTGAAGGTATCGGTCGCTTCCCCGTCTTGCGGACTGACCGTAAACGTTGTCAGGCCATCCGCGAGAGGAATCGGCGCAGGCGCAGAGGCATTGGTCGCGCCGTAGAATTGTAAGTTCTGGGTGTCGGATGCGACCGACTGCATAAAGAAGGTCCGACCGATAACATCCATATCGCTCTGATCGAAAGCAGACGTGGTTCTAGATGAGTCAAAGGTAAGGGTGAGCTCACCGTCTCCGGTGTGGCTCATCACCCAACCACGGTCAGTCGATAGCCAGGTGGTATTGAAGCTGTTGACGAACTCGGCGATCGAATCAGCCGAACCATCAGTGGTAAAATCGCCTTGGTTTAAGGGGCCGTTGCCCGAAAAATTGGGGTGCCACCAAGAGCTGTTTCCATTCGCGTCAACCCCACCGGCCTGAATAAAGGAGAGCAGGGCCGCGTCATCCGCGAAGTCCTGTGTCTTTAACGTCAGATCGGTGCCAGCAGTCATTCCACCTGTCTTCGCTACCACGAAATCTTCGACACCAACTGAGGTAGGGTCGACTGGCTCATTCAGCGTCACAGTGAAGCTGACCTGACCATCGGTATCGACACCAGAATCGCCAGCCGTTCGAGCCACGATAGCGCTACTCGGCCCTGTAGTATCAAGTGTAAAGGTTACCTGCGTAGAGGCCGACCAGTTACCGGCCTGATCGACTTGCTGGACCATGACCGTGTAGCTTCCCTCGGTCGTGATTGCGAGTGCCGACGCATCGTTAACCCAGGTCAACCCATCGTCCACCGAATAACGGGTCCCGTAACTGTCCGCGCTAGTGGTCACGACGACCGAACCATCAGCGGTGTAGTCGTCCCCTGGATACGTGCCGTGAGTCTCGCCGATTGACCGCTCATTGGCGACTGTCTTCTTTCCCTCGCCAGCGTAACCGCTAAACCTGCTATCTGGCCACGTACTGTAGCTATCCGCATTCAGGAGCTTGACCGCAGCTTGGGGCCCCACCTCCGCAGTGAAAGCATATTGCCATGAACCGTGAGAGACACCAGCGGCGAACTCGTATTGAACCCCAGGTTGCGCTGTGAACGTCAGACCGTTTAAGGCGGAGCCCCCCGTCACGTTCCCGAGCCACTCGGTGGTGCCTTTTTCGCGGTATCCGATCGCGGCACCGCCACCATGATAGCCCATGATGAAGTCAGAGAAAGAACTGTTCTCCCCCCTGTCGATTACGACCTCTACCGGCGCACCGGTATCGTTGATCGGTATCTCAAAGACGTCGAATACGGTAGCGTTTCCGGGTGCGTCAGTCTCAACGAACGGAGGCCGTGTGCCGGTATCGTTCTCGAGCGACACACCAGGACCCGCGAGCGGGGTGTTATCTACCGTGTAAGTCTCGTTATTTGTGGCGCCGTCATCGGCGGTCGCGTCGCCAAGATTACCCGCCACATCGGCAAACGATGAACTCGGCGATAACGCCAGACCCACGGCAACGGCGTCAGCGTCATCAAACCCGCCAGTAACGGTCACAACAAACTGCTTACCCACAGACCCCGCCGGAGCAACCGGATCATCGACAATGGAGATCGCTGGGGGACCGGTTACCGAAACGCCGGTCAGAACGAAGTCGGCACCGTCAAGGGTAGCGACATCAATAACCTCACTGGTTCGAACGACCCATTCCAGACTATTCGCATTGGTAACACCATCTGAGTTTGAATCACCAGTATCAACTGAATATTTGTTAGACGCCGGGCGCTCGATCGAGATGATTGTCGGGCCTGTATTATCGAGGTTTACAGGGCTAGACGACACACTATTCTGGATTTGATTTCCCGCGGCATCGTAAATCCCGTGGCTATTAACACTGAGTGTGAGTAAATCGTCAACGTCAGAAACTCCACCGACGGTGACCAGGTAGGACGACCCGTCAGGGCTTGATACCTCGGCGACGGCCTCTACAGCTCCAACGCTGGCAGAGAAATCATCGCGCCCAAGGCCCACAACGGGCTCCGAAAAATCAACCTGAAACACCAACTGGTCGGCGTTGGTTATACTATCATCGTCCGACTCACCGGTATCGCTACCTGGTAGAAGCTCGATCGAGTCGACCACCGGGGAATCGTTATCAACGAAGAAAGACTCGTCGTCGATCGCAAGTGAATAATTGACCGTCCCGTCGCTTCCTGTGGACACTACGAGTACGCCTGCGTTTGCGTAGTCGCCATCTACGTTCAGGTTAGGACCGCTAATCGTTAAAGTCGCGCCCCAGGTATCGGTCGCTGAATCATACTGCGCCTGAACAAACCCCATCTCACTCTCAGAGGGCTGGGGATCCCATGTACTGTAGTCGACATCGTGGCCGGCCGTGAACCCAGACAGGTCGAACCATACTTCGTTGACCGTCGCGCCCGCGGGCTGTTGGTAGGTGACCGTAATATCGTCCTGCTTTGCAAGCGTCCCCGTGGTCGAGCTACTGGTCACAGAGATATCAGACTGCGAGACCGCAAGGGGCTCGGCGCCGACCGAGAAAGCATTGACCCCATCGGGCGCACTTGCGATCAGTCTCACGGCATCATCCGTCGATAGAGAAGCACCCGACAACTCGATCGTTTGACCGGAGGTATCAACCCCAGCTGCCTGTAGGTCAAGCAACTGGCCGAGCGTGATCGGACTACCATCAGTACCGCCGCTAAGGTTCAAGGTTACGGCATCTTCGAAGTTGCTGTTGCTGTACATCGCGTATTGGTCGGCGATAAGGCCGAGCAGCTCAGAGGGGCTACCGGAGACAGTATATTGGGAATAAAAACCTGTGGAAACGTAGGGGTTTTGTGCGGTACCGTCTCCCGTCGATACCGCGGCCGAGAACGCCGCTGCGTCGCCGTCAAATGCTGTTATAACATTGGTACCGCCGATGTCCTGTGTTGTAATCGTAGCCATAAGAACCCCTTCAAACGAATCTCGGCTGACTTTGGAAAATGGAGGCCTGGGCGACGCGATTTGGTTCAAATCCCACGACCCACCGTGCTCCGGCGAGCCCACCTTCTGGTCCGAACCATGAACGGTCGCGCCAGTTGTGTCTGCTACGTGCTTAAGGAATTTCATACCAGTCTCTCCACGGCCCGTCTCGCAGGACCAAAAATTTATTGTCTGTATTGATGAAGACGCACGGCCGCACTCAGTCCCCCGAGCCAACCCCGTCCACAAAATACCATTGATGAAAACGTTTTCAAAGAATATCCCGCCCGGCGCACCGTGCCCGAGCAGATGAATCGTGTGAACCGAGCCTACGCGGAGCAACTCGGACAAGACCTGACAAACATCGGCGCCGCTTACCGGGACCGGGGTACAGCCGGCGTCCAAGCCGCCGAGGAGTACGCCGACTCGCTCCACGGTTGGGTCGTACACCAACACGGCTCCGCTGTCTCCGAAACCCTCTTTAGCGACCACCGCCCGACCCAAACCCAAGACACCCATCACGCACCTCTTATCGTTTATCAGTACTTATATCGGTAAGATTAGTAGGTAGTTTCCGTAATTGCAACACTTTTTTTACTGCTATTTCGCGCCCTGAAAAATGATAAGTTACCGCGAATCAGATAGCCTAGCTACGGACCCAATAACGCTCTACCGCATCGACACCAAATAAGTCCCTAGCAAACCCATACTGATCTCGAAACAAGTCCACCATGCCTCGATATCGCCCAGGTTCCAGAGGCGAGGACTCGGTCTCATTGGAATTAACGCGGCTACCGAAGTCGCCGGAGATCTGGTCCAGTCCAATAAAAGAAGCCAGTCGTTCGGTCTCGGCGGCCTCGAAAAACTCCTCGTACATCAGCACCAACAGATCATCACCAAACACGTTGCGCAGCCGCTCCACCGCCGACCGATAATCGGAGCATGTCCTGACGTACTGGTTGATTCCGTCGCGACTCAGGACCTGTAGGCTTTGATCGAGCTCTTGGTCTGATATGGCTTTCCGTTCGCGGCGGTACTTGAGCCGGATATCAGACGCAAGGCGGTTAACCGGTTCCCTCAGGGATATGATCGGCGCTACACGCACTCCACGGCTGGCGAACTGATCCTTAATCTCAGCCCAGGCCGATACCGGTAAGCCCATGTAGGTTGGCGTCGCCTCGACTGAAACAGGTTGCTCCTAGAGCATGGCCGCAAAGTAGTCAAAGTAGAGCGCGCCTGGTAAAGGAAGTTTGCTGGTCGTAGCGCATTTGCCCGACCCTCAGGGGCCTCGACTGGGCTCGTACGCAGGGCCGAGTGGGCGGCTACTTGGATCATCCGCCGGTATCCTTTGAATACTTCGACATGGAGGGCATCGAAGATATGCATCTCCTTGGTGAACCCAGGCCTGACCAGAGGTCAATCTGACAGAGTTTTCCACAGCCAACTGGTGCCAGCCTTTTGCGTCCCAACAATGAGTACCATCGTTCGCTCCACTAGTTGTACCTCCCTCAAAAACTCGCCCCACGTCTAGGCAACACTATGCCTCACAGAGACGGAAACACTAACTTAGTCTAACTAAATCCACCAAGTTTGCGTACACTACGGGTATGTTTGCGCTTTAAAACCTGATACAACCACAAGAAAATCAACGTGAAGCTTAGCTGACTTGAAACCAACGCAACTAGCATCCATCGCCCGCCTGCTAAATCGATTTACAAGGCAGGTATCGAACTGTGTGTCTCAAGCAGCGAGCGCGCTAGTGTTTATCGTCTGCTCGCTTCTAGTGAGCGTCAACTCAATCGCGTCGGAAACTTCGCTGACGGAGGCACGGCGGTTTATCGCCATTCAGCAAGATAGCTACAATGTTATGGTCACGGGTCAGGGTAGATTGAAGCGGGCCTGCTCGGTCCCGCTAGATCGAAGCAACACCCCCGCGAGACCTCTCCCAGACATCCAGGCTCTCCAAACCGAATTGCGAACCGAGTCGAAGCGCTTCACCTCGCGGGCCAGCGGACGGGTCAGTGTAGCCAAGAGGGACCGCGCGCTCCAATGCAAGAACCCTGTCGGGAAAGTCCTCGAGCTTTTTGGTGTCAACTCGTCCTGCACCGAGGCCGAAAAGGACGTGCGTTATCGGCAAGAGATCCTGAAAGTGGCGACGTCCTGGGAACGACTTCTTGAGTCCCAAATCATTGTGTTAACCGAGGCCCGCGACCTCGAATCCAAAGGGTGCCTGAGCCCCGGCTTCACCTCAAAACTAACGAGTGCTTATGAGGGCTCATTAAAGCCACAGGGGGTGCCCTTGCAGGTACTTTTTGATCAGTGGACATCCAACTAACTAAGAAATCGCTCACGGACTTGGGGCTCATGAATCGGAGCATCCTTAGCCTCGTCTTGGTATTCGTCATCTCGGCATCATCCTTATATTACGCCCGCCAAGTTGAACAGGAAGCAAATCGATCTCGCTTACTGGCCGAGATGGTTAAATATGAACGGGTTGCCCAGACCGAATTGCAGCATCTGGTTGACCTCATCTATCGGTCCTCGGCCCGGACCTATTCACCAAATACCCCGGCGATCGTCAACTCTTTCCCGTGGGTTCGGGGTATCGGTATCGTTGAGACCGAAAACCCGTCGGACCAATTTGTCAAGCATCAACTTCTCACGCTAAGCCTTGCAGAGGTGAGCCGGTCTCTTGGTGGACAGATTACCTTCGCGGTCGTGAACAACAACGATGTCCTTCTAGTCCTGTCGCGGACAAATGAGGCCCACACGACTCGTGCAATTTTCTCGGCCACGAAGCTCACCGAATTCATCAACGAGCGGGTTAACCGAGGAGACCTTGGCATTAACGTCAACGTGTTTGTCGGTGACGCCGACAAAGATGATCTATCCGTACCAGCAAACGTACATTTGGGGATGCCGGGGCTCGAATTCGACGCCACCCTGAAAGATAACAGCCCGGTAAAACACGACCCGAAAGGAACCACTTTCCTCGCATGGCTCTTGATCGGAACACTCTGGCTCGTCTGGCTTCTTCTATTCTTCGAGCGCCGACGTCAGCTACATCAACAGAGCCTGATCTCGGAGCAGAAGCAACGCATAGAAAATCAAGCAGAGCGCACCGTATTGGCTGAAATTACGAGCTCCATCGGGCATGAGATCAACCAACCAATGGCCGCAATTGAGACGTTATCCGATACCGCATCGCTCATGCTAGAGAGTGGTGATCATGGCGGTGCATCTCGAATACTCCAGCAGATACAGGCTGAATCGATGAGAGTCGGCCAAATTATTCAGACCATCAAGAGGCTATCCTCAACCAAAGGCTTGGTACTTGAATCGATCGATCTCATCGGGGTCGTCAGGGACCTCGTCCCTCTCGCGAAAATTATTTGCAGAGAGGCCAGGTTCTCGCTCAACATTCAGGTCGAACGAGACCAACTCATCATCTTAGCCGATCGGACCGCGATCGAGCAGATCATCATAAACCTGATCGCCAACAGCCACGAGGCCATTATTGGATCAAAGGAACGCGTGAAGGAAAGCAAATGGATCGAGCTATCGTTGACCGTTATTGACGGATACGCGAGCGCAAAAGTTCGGGACAATGGTCCTGGTGTGCCTGAGGGACTGGAAGCCGAAATATTTAACTCCTTCGTGACCACAAAAATTGATGGCGTAGGCCTCGGACTCAACCTATCAAGATCAATCGCTGAGAAGCACTTGGGGTGGCTCAGACTCCTTGAGACCAGTATTCAGGGCTCGATCTTTGAGTTACGATTACCGCTGAATCAGGCAAAGAATATGGAGTAATGATGAATAGCGAGCTGAGGTCAAACGCAGCCGGCACTGTACTGTTGGTCGAGGATGATCAGAGCTTACGTTCGGCACTCTCATCGGCACTCAAGGTCAGGGACATCGATTATCTTGAGTTTGAGTCGGCTCAGAATCTTCAGGAGATGCTGACAGGGCCCGGGCTCCCTCAGCCGGCCTGTATGTTGCTGGACATCAGGCTCGGCAACGGGCCAACCGGGCTGACCGTGTTCGACCGCATCAAGAGAGACGGTCTCGAAACTCGTATCCCAGTAATTTTCATGACAGGACATGGCGACCTAGATACCGCGGTAGATGTCATGCGTGACGGTGCGTTTGACTTCGTTACCAAACCATTCTCGACACCGGACCTAATCAAGAAAATTGAGTCTGCACTGCTGTCCAGCGCCGTTGCCGTGGATAACGAAAACAATCAGTCTCGTCTCGTCGCCCTGCTTGGGCAACTGACCGACAAAGAAACAGAGGTCATGAATTGGATGGTCAAGGGCAAGACCAACCGGGAAATTGCGGAGATCTGTGGCAACAGTACCCGTACCGTCGAACTCCACAGGGCGCGAGTATTTGATAAATTAAATGTCTCCAACGCGGTAGAGCTTGTCCGAGCCCTGAGCATCCTTGACTCATGATTGATCCCATCAAACCTGCTGGCCGAGAACGAAAGACCATCGGTGACCTCTCCAAGGCGTTCATTGCAGGCGTATCAATGTTGCTGTGTCTGCCTAACCTCTCCGCCAACGAGGATTCTCTCCCGACCCAGCAGGTCGCGACTGGATTCTTCGTATCCGACGCCGGTTACCTAGTCACCGCACACCACGCGATCGATGGATTACCTGATATCAAGGTGGTGATGTCGCCGAGGCAGGTTCTTCAGGCACGGGTGATTAGAGTTGATGAAGAGGCAGACCTCGCGTTGCTGAAGGTGGACGCGATCACACCCTTTGTCTACTTGTCACACTCGAATGCAGTTCCTGCGGGGATGGACGTGGTGACAATGGGTTATCCGCAGGTCAGCGTTCTAGGTATCACGACAAAGATCACCAGGGGAATCGTCAACAGCGGGCGCGGAATGCGCGATGACCCCAACTCATTTCAATTCAGTGCAGAGGTTCAGAAAGGTAACTCCGGCGGGCCACTTATCGGACCGGGTGGGATGGTCGTCGGTGTCGTCAGGTCAAAACTTGACGCCATCAAGATGTCAGAGGCGACCAGTGACCTCCCTCAGAACGTGAATTTTGCCACCAAAAGTTCGGTCCTGATCAAATTCCTCGCTGAGACTCCGGGAATCCCCTCAACGCGACGCTTAAACCCTCGAGACCAAATTGACCCTGTCCAGTTGTACGACGAGCTCAAACCCGCTATCGTTCCAATCGTTGCGGATCAGTAGAAACCGCAATCAAGACGAGACGGAGAAGATCATGAGCCAGGAACTTTTCGCAGACCGAATAGGGGACATTACCGTCGCTAACGGGATGGTTCGGATCGAGTACCTCTCGCTGAAAACGCAAGACCCAGAAACCCAAGAGATTGAGTTTAGCGTGTCCCACCGTCTGGTCATACCGCTCACATCATTCAAAGAGATCGTCGGGCGTCAGACTAGGTTGCTAGAGAAACTGGTCGAGCAGTCCGAGAATAAGACTAAGGAATCGCTGCAGTGATAACTGGCCAAACCCGATTGATTATTCTCGCTGGGTTGTCGATCATGCTTACTGGGTGCGCGATGGCCCCCGGATCATTCGTGCAATTTAAGGCACTGAAAGATTCAAAACCAAACCCCGCGATCCTAAATACCCAGGTCTCCGTCACCCCAGTAGATGCCGATGTTGTCAGACGACTGTCGGAGTCCAACGTCAAGACCAATCAGGAGTTGATTTCCTTACTGGAGGCCGAACGGAACCGTTACGACTATAGGGTTGGGCCGGGTGATATTCTGTCGATTATTGTTTACGACCACCCTGAGTTGACTATCCCGGCAGGTGAGCAACGGAGCGCCGCCGAGAGTGGGAACTTGGTGAACCCAGACGGAACCATCTTCTATCCGTATACTGGGAGAATTAGAGTCGAAGGCCAGACCGTCGACGAAATCCGAAAGACCGTCACTCTCCTCCTGAGCGAGTTCATCAAAGACCCGCAGATCGAGGTACGTGTCGCCCAGTTTAACTCGAAATTCGTCTTTGTGACCGGCGCAGTCAATAAGCCTGGCCGTGTCGCTTTACGAAATACTCCGCTGACGCTGATTGATGCGGTGCAGCTAGCGTCAGGCTTCGCCCCGAACGCGAATCACCACGAGCTTCAGATTACGCGACGAAACCTCACCGCGAGCGTCTCTTCATACGATCTCCTTAAATCCGGTGACCTTTCTCAGAATATCGTGTTGCGTGCGGGCGACCTGGTCCATGTCCCTGACGACTCGACACAACGGGTATACGTCATGGGTGAGGTGACAAGGCCAGGCCAGGTAGCGATGGGATCGACCCGCCTCACACTGACGGATGTCATCACCGAGGTGGGTGGCATACAAGAATCGAGTGCGGATGCGGCAGGGGTATTTGTTATCCGACCATCCAGTGACTCCACGAAGCTGGCAGACGTTTATCAGTTCGACCTCAGAAACTCGATTGCTTATGTGTTTTCAAACCAGTTCCGCGTGATGCCCAACGACATCGTTTACGTCAGTACGACCGACCTCGGCAGACTCAACCGCGTCATCGACCAAGTCACGCCGGCACTCGACTTAGTCAACCTAACGAACACCGCGGAGAGCAGCCTGAGGGACCTGGTGGACCTCGGCGATTAAAGGACATGCAGTTTTCATCACTCCTTATCCTATGCGAGGCTAATATCTGCCGGAGCCCGCTAGCCGAACATATACTGCGTAGCCTCACGGGCTTGACGGTAACGTCGGCGGGTCTTTCGGCGCGGACAGGCGACCCAGCTGATCCTGTGTACCTTGAAATGGCCAAAGAGCTCGGGATTGATCTCACCCAACACCAGTCGCGACCCGTAAATGACGCGCTACTGAGAGGCGCCGACCTGACTTTGGTTATGACCAGCGGACACAAACGTAGACTCTCGGAACGGTATCCTCAGTTTTCGGGTAAGATCATGCGTCTAGGTCACTGGACAGACGGCGGGGTATCGATATCTGATCCTCACCGTAAGAGCGTGGAGGCCTACCAACAGGTATTCAAGCAGATACGAGACGCGTGCGATCAATGGTCCAGAAAATTATTAAGAGAACAGCCAAATGACGTCAACACCGCCCGACGGTAAAGCAGATCGCGGTTACCCAAACGATTCGTCATCCGACGAGATTGATATTGGACAATTAATCGGACTCTTAATCGATAAGTGGGTACAGATTACAGTGACCACGGTGCTATTTGCGCTTGCGGGTATCTTTTACGCACTGTCGGCGACCCCAATATATCAGGCAGATGCGCTGGTCCAGGTCGAGGAAGAACAGCAGGGCCTAGACGTCGCTGCGATGCTCGGCGGCGACCTCGGCGCCAGTGGATCATCCACCAAGGCTGAGATAGAGATCATACAAAGCCGGATGGTACTCGGGGAAGCTGTAGAGCGTGCGCGCTCCGATATATTAGTGGATCCGAAGCGGATGCCTGTGATTGGTAATTTGCTGGCAAACCTAGAGGTCAAGTCGGGACCCTTAGGCTTAGGTCGAGACTATGCCTGGGCGGCCGATAGCATTATCCTGACCCGGTTCGACGTTCCAGAGTACGCGTTAAATCTACCTCATTTGATTGAGTTTGTCGGGGAAGACCGATTCTTGTTGAGCCTCGAGGGATCACAAATCCTGGAGGGCCGTGTCGGACAGAGCGCGACCGATAAAGATGGTCTGTACCGGCTGTTTATCCAGGCCAAGTCCGGCCTACCAGGTGGATCCTTTATGGCCACGCGCTTAGATCCATTGTCGGCGATCGATGCATTGAGGGAACGCCTCACCGTCTCTGAAAGAGGTAAGGATACTGGGATCTTATCAGTCATGCTCGACTCATCATCACGCCAAGAGGCATCGCAGACCCTCCAGCAAATCATCCAGATTTTCCTGAAACAAAATGTGGAGCGGTTGTCGGAGGAAGCCGAACGACAGCTCAAATTCTTAGAGGACCAGATCCCAACCGTACGAGGAGAACTCGAGTCGTCTGAGAACAATCTGAATGACTACCGGGCGAGGAACGACTCAGTCGATCTGACATTCGAAACGCAAAGCTTGCTAGAGCAACTCGTCAGGATCGAGAACCAGCTCTCCGAGCTTGAGTTCGCTGAGGCCGAAATCTCACAACAATTCACCAAAAGTCATCCACGGTATGAGGCCCTGCTCACCAAGCGATCGCAACTGAATAATGAAAAAGCCAAGCTGGAAAAACGGGTCGACGACCTGCCCTCAACCCAACAAGAGGTCCTGAGGCTGACCCGTGACGCGACCGTCAGCCAGGAAATCTTTGTCGCGCTTCTCAATAGCCAGCAAGAGATGAATTTGGTCAAGGCCGGGACCGTAGGGAATATCAGGATTCTCGACACTGCCGCCACTCAGCCCAAGCCGATCAAGCCTAGAAAGAGCCTGATCGTAGTCCTCGCGACGCTTCTTGGGGGCGTCCTTGGCGTAGGCTGGGTGCTGGTCGCCCGGGCGCTCCACCGCGGGGTCGAGAACCCCGACGACCTTGACGACCTCGGCCTACCGGTCTACGCAAGTATTCCCATGGCGATCTCCAGTTTACGGGATCGCACCAAGAAATTGGGGATGTTTGGGAAACCGGGCCCTTTGCAGCTTAGGAAACGCGACCTGATTGCGGTCTACGAGCCCGCGGATCCAGTGGTCGAGACCATCCGCGGTCTCCGTACGGCACTGCATTTCGGTCTACTCGATAGCCCTAATAACCGGATCCTAGTGACCGGGCCAAGCCCCGGGGTCGGCAAATCCTTTGTGGCCGCGAACCTCGCGGTGACCATCGCCCAAGGAGGGCAACGGGTACTACTGGTCGATACTGATCTCCGTAAAGGCCGGTTGCATAAAATTTTTGGGCTCGACAAGAATGGCCTAACCGAAATACTGGGGCAGAAAATACTGCCCGCCGATGCCGTCCAACCGATTCCCGAGGTCGAGTGCCTCCACGTGGTCACCCGAGGCGATACCCCACCCAATCCATCGGAGCTCTTGATGACGCCAAACCTGGGTGAGTTTCTCGAGTGGGCCTCAGGGCAATACGAGACGGTGATCATCGATTCGCCGCCGGTGTTGGCGGTGACTGACGCTGTCATCGTGGGGCAGCTGTGCGGTATGGCGCTGATGGTCGTGCGGTTCTCTGAATCTGCTCACAAAGAAATTATGATATCGGCAAACCGACTGCGCCAGAACGGGGTCAACCTCAAGGGAAGTATCCTGAACGCGGTCGAGAAGCGGGCATCCAGTTACTACGGCTACGGTGGTTACTATGCCTACGATTACCGGAAAAAAGACACCGACGACTGAGTCCTCAGCCGAGACACGTAACCCCAGCAAATCAAACCAATGGGCGCGTCTCTGGCCCAAGCGGGGCCGGCAAACCGCCCGAGTTAGTCGTCGTGGGCAACAAACCTCTCGAGGGGTCTCCTAAAGCGATGAGCACGATGATCCGTGACTACCAACAAGAAAAGCCCCCCGGAACAGAGATTGATACGCGGCGGGGAGCCGAACATCACGGCAGGAGTCTGTGGCGGGTGTTCCCCTTGATCCCGATTGACTAAAGCAGCGCTCAAAAAAAAGGGGAGCCCGTGGGCTCCCCTTTTATTTCACGTTCAACTATTAACTGATGATCGGATTGATATCATCCTTGGTGATGACCACGTCGAGTACGATCGTCAACTCATCCCAGGTCACAGTCGAGCCATTGGCATCAGTCGTGATCACGGCGTCTCCGATAA
>Ga0255779_1000856_pt1 | contig 36692 bp, 30 predicted proteins | sample 011ome_21_FD_179977 | JGI IMG/M metagenome (GOLD analysis project Ga0255779, IMG submission 179977) | Coastal salt marsh microbial communities from the Groves Creek Marsh, Skidaway Island, Georgia - 011508AT metaG (version 2) | ecosystem: Environmental > Aquatic > Marine > Intertidal zone > Salt... | reverse complement strand
AGCGGCTGCGCGCAACACGAGATTACCCATGACGGCACTGGCAATACGCAACGCATCAAGTAGCGGTACACCACTGGCCATTAGAATACTAAGTGTTGAGGCAAAACGTGCGGTATCAATACCAATGAATACCCCAGAAACACCGGGTATTTTTAACAGCAGTTTGTGCCAGCCAAGTCGCCGTCCTTCATCGCGCAACCACCTGCGGAATCCCAAAACGCCAAGCACAAGCGCCAGCAGCATTAGGGCACCAAACTCGCGCAGAAAATCACTGGTGGCAATTAAGGCCACTGTCAGCGACGGCAAGGTCTTTTTGGTGTGAGTAAAGATACCGACAAGTTCGGGGACAACAAAAACCATCAACGCGGCCACCACCGCTACGGCAACACCCACCAGCACAAACGGATATATCAGCGCCATCTTTAATTGTTGGGCCGTATGCTGCCGATTTTCAGTGTAGTCAGCGAGTTGCTCAAGCACCGGCGCTAGCTGCCCAGCCTGTTCTCCGGCATGTACCATGGCCCGATACATATCACCAAACGCTTGAGGAAACTGTGCCATTGCATTGGCAAGGGTATAGCCCTCGGCTACCCGCGAGCGCACCTGTAAAAGAATACCTTTGGTTTTGGCACGACGTGTTTGCTCGGCGGCGGCTTGTAAACATTCATCCAAGGGCAGTGCTGAGGCAACCAAGGTCGCCAACTGTCGAGTAATAAGCGCCACCTCGCCAGCACTTAGCCGCGGTTGCAACCATGCAGTAACCAAGCTCGATCGGTTACTGGTGCGTTCGTTGGCCGGACTAACCTCTATCGGGCTAAGTTGTTTAGCTCGCAGTTGTGCTCGAACCTGGCGCTCTGAATCCCCTTCAAGCACACCTTTGAGCAATTTGCCCCGGGTATCGAGGGCTTTGTAGCGAAATGCCGCCAAACCCTATTTCACCGCCGTTACGCGGAGAACCTCTTCGATACTGGTCTCACCGGCAAGAATGCGCCTGCGCCCGTCAGCGTCAATACCTGGGTAGCGTTTTCGCGCTTCGGCCAACATCGCTTGTTCGCTGGCACGCTCATGGATCATGAGGCGCAGATGGTCATCGATTTCAATGAGCTCGTAGATACCCGTGCGACCTCGATAGCCGGAGTGATTGCACGCCGGGCAGCCCGCGGCCCGATAGATAGGCTGCTCGTTATCAGCCGATATCGCCAACAGCTCACGTTCTGACGCCGAGGGAGTGTGGGGTACGCGACATGCCAAACACAGCAGTCGAACAAGCCGTTGAGCCATAACGCCGATCAGCGAAGACGACAACAGAAATGGCTCGACACCCATATCTTGGAGCCGTGTTACAGCGCCAATCGCCGTGTTTGTATGAAGGGTAGACAACACCAAGTGACCCGTCAGTGATGCCTGTACGGCAATCTCTGCGGTTTCCAAATCGCGAATTTCGCCCACCATGACCACGTCCGGGTCTTGACGCAAAATAGCGCGCAAGCCGCGGGCAAAGGTCATATCAACCTTGGTATTTACCTGGGTTTGACCCACGCCGGGCAGCATGTACTCCACCGGATCTTCAATGGTTAAAATGTTGCGCGAACTCTGGTTAATACTGGAGAGTCCCGCGTATAGCGTGGTCGTTTTCCCCGAACCCGTAGGGCCCGTGACCAAGATAATGCCATGAGGGCTTCGCAAACCACGACAATAAGCCTCGGCAACCTGGGTATTCATATTGAGCTGAGCGAGCTCGAGCTGCCCCGCTTGTTTATCGAGTAATCGCAGCACCACGCGTTCACCATGGGCTGAGGGAATGGTCGACATACGAATATCAATAGCATGCCCAGCAATACGCACACTGATGCGGCCGTCTTGCGGAATACGCTTCTCGGCGATGTCTAACTTAGCCATAACCTTTAAGCGCGAGATCAATAACGGCGCCATCATGCGGCTTGGGGACAGCACCTCTTTGAGTACACCATCAATGCGGTAGCGCACACTGAGCTTATCTTCAAACGTCTCCACATGAATGTCAGAGGCCTTTTCCTTCACTGCTTGCTGCAAAATAGCGTTGATAAGTCGAATAATAGGTGCATCGTCCTCGGCATCCATCAAATCACCCAGGTCGGGTATTTGATCGACGAGCTGAGAGAGATCGACGTCCGCACTGATGTCTTCAGCCATCTGTGCAGCTTCATTGTTGGTGCGCTGATAGGCCTGGGTGAGACGTTGCTGAAACTCGGCCGCACTGGTTTCAACCAGTGCGAAGTCATCGCGGACGTAACGATGTAACTCAAGCAGGGTATCGCCCGCTACAGGCGCACGGTAAAACACCCGGCAGAGGTTACCATCGCGCTCCAGCAATACGCCGTGTGCCTTGGCGTAACTAAACGGTAGTAGACCCATGGCCGTTGCTTTGGAATCAATTAAATCTTCTGCAGAAACCATCGGTTCCAAGCCAGCTGGCGTTGTTGCAATGGCGTCGGTCATGGTGGGGGCGGTGTCATTCACTGACCTTATTGCTCCTGTGCACCGGTGGTTGATTGTGCATCTTCAGGCATTTGGGGCAGTTGCTGCACCTGTGCTTCCCACTCTGGAATAACGGGCAGATTGCCGTCGTCCAAAAACATCAAACCCCGCTGTCGTCGCGCCATTTGCTGGTCACGTATAAAGCGGTACTTCTCGGCAGTTGCGCCAGCGAGATCGGCATCGTCACGCACGATGGTGGGACGAATAAAAACCAGCAAATTGGATTTGGTCACAGACACCACATCGTTGCGGAATAGCCGGCCTAACAGCGGTATATCTTGCAACAGCGGCACGCCCTGCTGACTGTCCTGGACATCATCTTTTACCAAGCCACCCAACACAACAATGTCGCCGTCTTTGGCTAGTACTTTGGTCTCGATCTTTCGCTCGTTGGTAATCACGTCTGAGGCAACCAACAATTGCTGACTAATACTCGATACCTCCTGCGTGATGTCAAGCACCACCGAGTCACCTTCATTAATCTGAGGTGTGACCGTGAGTGTGATACCCACATTCTGTCGTTGAATGGTTTGAAAAGGGTTTTGAACAGCCCCGTTACCCGCACCCGTGTTGGTATACGAGCCGGTCACAAAAGGTACCTGCTGACCCACCGTGATGTAGGCCTCTTCATTGTCTAACGTCAGCAGACTGGGTGTCGACAAAATATTGGCATTGCCCTGGCTCTCGAGGGCATTGAGGATCACGGCCATCGACAAATCATTGTCGACCACCCCCCAGCCAAAGGTTGAGCCTGGCACCTGAGATAATGCGCCGGCTAAATCGCGTACGCCGATATCATTGCTAGCAGGATCATCGGGCAAGATAGCGCCCGCAATCGTTGCATTACGCGCTTGCTGTGTCGCGCTGGTACTCACATTAGAGCCAAACAAACCACTGTCATTGGCAAACAGCCATTGAAGGCCCAACTCCTGCCCCTCGGTAACTTCCATCTCAACAATAATGGCCTCCACCAAGACCTGCGCCCTGCGAATATCTAACCGCACAATAACCGCCTCTAGCGCTGCCATTTCATCGGTGTCGGCGGTAATGATGAGCGAGTTGGTACCCTCATCGGCCTCGATTGTCGACGTTGAGTTACTGCCGCGGGTCTTCTGACCTTCGCTATCGAGACGAGTGATGTTTTGCATGACGCGGGTAAGCACCTCGGCAATCTCGCCAGCGTTGGCATATTCCAGATAAATCACCTTCACGTTACCGCTTTGCTCAAGCGGCGTATCAAGGTAGCGGATGAGATCCTTGATGCGCTGGCCATTGAGTTCATCCGCCGTCACCACCACGCTGTTAGTGCGCTTGTCGGCAACCAGCAATACTTCTTCATCGGCATCGCCAGCGTCGCCTTTAGACTTCTCCAGCTTCTGTAGCATGGCCACAATATCCTCAGCCACGCCGTACTTCAGGCGCACCACCTCGGTGGTTTGCACTGCCGAGCGATCCATACGGTCAATGATGTCAAGAATACGATTAATATTTGAGCGAATATCAGAAATGATAATGGCGTTACTGGGCGCATAAGCGGCCATATGTGCTTGCTGTGGTACCAGCGGTCGCAGCACCGGAATGAGCTTTGCCGCCGAGACATTTTCTAGACGCACAACCTGGGTAACGTATTCATCATTGACCAATTGAACGCCACCATCATCAACCGCTACCGGCGCCGAGCGCGCGTCTTTATTGGGAATAACGCGAATTACCTGACCCGAACGTACCGCGGTGTAACCGTGTACATCTAAAATAGATAGAAATAGATCGTACAGCTCGGCCTTGGATACAGGCTTTGAAGACAGCACTTTAACCTTACCCTTAACAGCTGGATCTATAACAATGGTGCTGCCAGTAACGTCGGCGACAAACTTGATAAATTCTTGAATATCGGTGTCTTTCAGATTGACCGTGTAGTTTTGCGCGTAGGCCTGTGGTGCTAGCGCAGTTGACACCATCGCCAACAGTAAAAGCGCTGCAGCTGTAACAGCGCGTGCACGCCAAAAAAGAAGCGCAGTTAAACGGCGTCGTGCCCGCCGTAAAAAATCGCGCTGTTGTCGTCTAGCGGTCATCGCCATAGAGGGGATAACTCCTGTGATTATTCGTTAAGTGAAACCGAGAGTGACATCGCCACCCCGTTACGATCAATGTCAAAAGTGGCCTCGGTAGCCGTGCGCATGAGTTGGTACAGCCGCACGGTATTCGCCGGATCGCTGAGCGCGTAGCCATTGACCGCTGTAATGATATCGCCAGCCTCAAAGCCAAAAGCGCGAAATTGTTGACTGTCCTTACCTGGCCCGATGCGATAACCGCGCAAACCACTGTCATCACGCACGGCGGCAACCGTGACCAAATCTGTCAACTGGTCCGGATTTTCATACAACTGCGCACGGTACTGCGCTGCTTGGCGGCTCAGGTTGGCGTTATCGACAATCCGAGCGTCTGTAGCGCGCTGCATACGTGTTGGCTGCACCGGCGAGCCCGCTTCAACACGCGCAGCATTTGCTTTTGCCAACGATTGTGACAGCGCATTGTCTTCAAACAATTTTAGTAGTTCGTACTTACCGTTGTTGTCGATGACCACCTGTTGGGGCATCACCTTGGCCAAACTCACCTGTCCGGCGGCAGGCAGCTTGTCACCCACGGCATAGTGCTTCTGAGAGCGATTAGCTTCAATGATAACGCTGCCTAAACCGTCGTCGGTAGAGGCCAATATGCCTTGCAGCGTAAGGTCAAGACGTGTTTCTCGAGCCCCCGACTCAATACCTTCCCGCGAGCCGCCACCCGAGGCCACGCTGACCGGGTCAGCCGGAGCCTGCGCATCCGGCTGGGCAAAGAGACCCAGACCCAGCATGGCATCGAGATCAACGCTGACAGCCTGTTGCGTAGCGCCACTTACGGTAACTGGATTAACCGGTGCAGAGCTTGGTGTGTGAAGTTCTGGCGACGGCAGCAAACTCCATGCAAATCGAGCAATGCTCGACAAAGCCCACAGGGTCAGTAAAACCAGCAACGTCTGCTGGATTCGCAACAGCACGCGAGGCTCCGAGAGGTACGCCCACACCTTGTGCAGGCGGTCCTCCAAAAGACGTGCATCCCAGTATTGGGGTAATCGTTGCATAGCAGCTTGTTCTCTACGCCAAGGGTCAGCAAACCATAAGTGAGCGTAATCATACCTAAGTTAGCCGCCAAAAAACGCACTTATCCCCTTAGACCTTCGCTCACCCAGCGCATGAGATCTCTGCGAATGAGCCTTGAGAGCGAAGAGAAACGTGCGCCACACAAAGGCAGCAAGCGGAGTAAAACCCACGCATTAAGCCCAGCAAAGTAGCGCGCTAAACTAAAACGCAATTGTGTCGTTAATGTGACACTGCCGTTTGCGCAAAATCACTTTGTGGTTCTACGGGGTTCATTTCGTGGCTGCTGATTGGCTATACTTACCAACGAACCTGCGGGGTGGCCCAGCCTGAGACATTCAATTGCGAATGAACCCGTCGAACCTGAACCGGATAATACCGGCGTAGGGACAGGAAAACGCTGGCGCAGTCGCTGCAAACGCACCAGCCGTTGCCTCTCTCTCCGCCGGAGAGGACGTATTCAATGCTAAACACGCCGCCAAACACGAGAGCAAAGAGTCGCACAGTGTTGTGTGGGTATATGGCACTCTTTGGCAGCACACTACTGTGCCCAAACACCCAAGCCAACACCCTCGAAGAGATTATCGTGACTGCTGCTTTTGATGACAGTAGTGTCAATCATCGCTCGGTGACAGTCATCAATACCGAGCAGATGAAGGCACGCTCGGCACAGCACGTGGAGGAACTCCTCTCCATTGCGCCCAATGTGAATGTTGCCTCGGGGGCATCACGGGGTCGATTTTTTCAAATTCGAGGCATCGGCGAGCGCAGCCAGTTTGTGGAGCCTGTGAACGCATCGGTAGCCACTCTACTTGATGGCATTGACATCACCGGTATTGGCGGCGCTGCAACACTCTGGGACCTGCAGCAGGTGGAGGTACTCAGAGGCCCCCAAGGCACACTGTTTGGTGCCAATGCGCTAGCTGGACTTATCAACTTCCGCAGTCAACCCGCCGATAGCAGCGACGCTCTCACGCTACAAGCCGGCCTTGAGAACGAAAACGGACACCGCCTAGGCTTGGTCGCCGGCAGTAACTTCAATGAGGCGATAGCCGCCCGGGTGGCTTTGCAGCAATACCAATCGGATGGCTTTGTCACTAACCGCTGGCTTAATCGTCGCGACACAAATGGCCGCGATGAGTTCACCGGGCGGCTTGGACTTGTCTATGAAAGCGGCGCCCACAGGGTTGAGGCAACGGCTTACCGCATCGATGTTAACAACGGCTACGACGCATTCTCACTAGACAATACCCGCGAAACTCTGTCAGACCAACCCGGTAGAGACAACACCACAACCAACGCGCTAAGACTTTTTTGGCAGTGGCATGGTGACATCACGTTGTCACAGCAGCTTAGCCATGCCAGCACCGAAACCGAATACAGCTACGACGAAGACTGGAGCTTTATAGGCATTGCGCCCGACTGGGAATATAGCTCGTTCGATGCGTATTTCCGCGACCGCGAAATGACCAGCTTGGAAAGCCGCTTGAGCGGTAAGTGGACGGCTGTTGATTGGGTGGCCGGCGTGTATTTACGGCGCGAAGAAGAGGATTTAACCCGTGACTACACGTACTTAAGTGCGCCCTTTTCCAGCACTCTACAGATCGACACCAGTGCGTTCTTTGCGCACGCGAACGTACCGGTGAATGCGTCGACTACAATCTATGGTGGGCTTCGCTGGGAGTATCGCGGCAGTGAGTATCGCGATTCTTTGAATGTCTTAACCAATCCCAGTGACACGCTTTGGAGCGGCCGCCTCGGTGTCGAGTGGCAAATCTCAGACTCGCATCTGCTCTATCTCAGTGCCAGCCGCGGGGTTCGCGCCGGCGGTGTAAATGCCAACCTATTGGCGTCTATTGATGCACTGGCACCCGAGCAACGCGGCGACTTACGCAATCTGGGCACCTTCGACAGCGAGTCGCTCATCAACAGCGAACTCGGCTGGCGCTGGCGATCACCTAAAGGTACGTTCACTAGCGACTTAACCCTGTTTAGCATGGCTCGACGCGACCAGCAGACCAAGAGCTCGCTGGTGATACCCAGGCCCGACGGTTCAACTGCGTTTATCGATTACAGCAACAACGCCTCGCAAGGCAGCAATCGCGGGTTAGAGTGGCAGCTCGCATGGGCCGCTACCGATACAATCACGCTACGGGGCGCTCTGGGTTTACTGGATGCCAAATTCGATCGCTACATTAGTGCTACCGGTGATGATTTAGCCGGACGCGAGCAGCCGCATGCGCCGCGCTATACCGGACATGTGGCACTGAATTGGCAGCCATTGAAAAGACTGGCTCTCGGTATTGAAACAACCGCTATGGACAGTTTTTATTTTTCTGATCGCCATGACACGCGCAGTCCTTCCCGCGTGCTATTGAATGGCTACATTAAGTGGCAACTCGACGAATGGTCGCTGCAACTGTGGAGTCGCAATATCACCAATGAAGACTACTTCGCCCGTGGCTTTGGCAGCTTTGGCAACGACCCACGGAAAGAGTACGCTACTGAACCTTACTTTCAGTATGCCGAGCCCCGAATGGTGGGGCTAACGCTGACGTTTGATCGCTGAGCGCAGCAAAGCAAACATTTGAATCCTCGATCGGTTAGGAGATATGCGACATGGAACTACGCGCCGAACTCAGCCTCTATCCGCTCGCTGGTGATGTGGATACCAACGTGCTGGCGTTTATTGAAGATCTGGTGAGCACAGGCGCAGTGAGTGTTGTCACCAATGCCATGAGCACGCAAATCCGCGGCGACTCCCAGGCCGTGTTTACCGCCGTTGAAACAGCATTGGAAGCAAGCTATAACCGCAGCGGTCGTCAGGTGTTGGTGGCAAAATTTTTACCTGGACCTGCGCCCCAAGTTAATCCCGACGGTAACTAACGGGGAGCATGGCCCTTGCAGAGAGACCGTGAACATGGTGCTTGAGCTGGTTGCAGTGCTGCTGGCGCTCGCTTATGTGTTACTCGCTATTACCGAGAGTCGGCTTTGTTGGCCGGCCGCGCTACTCAGTTCAGGACTTTACACCGTGATATTTTGGCAGTCTGAGCTGTTAATGGAGTCGGCGTTACAAGTCTTTTATGCCGTTATGGCTATTTATGGTTGGATCCACTGGGGCGCTAATGACACGCAGTCCACCCTCTTAATCACGCGTTGGTCTTACCGCCAGCACCTGATAGCAGTGGCGTTGATAGGTATCATCAGCACAGTGGCAGGTGCCCTGCTCAATCACTACACCAGCGCAGCATTGCCTTTTTTGGACAGCCTGACAACGGTAGCTGCGCTGCTGGCAACCTGGATGGTGACACAAAAGATATTGGAAAACTGGGTGTATTGGATTGTGATTGATGCGGTATCCATCTACCTATATCTCTCACGTGATTTGCAACTGACCGCCGCTTTATTTCTGGGCTATACCGTTCTGGCTTGGGCAGGCTGGAGAACGTGGCGTCAACACTTTGAGCAGCAGGCGATAACAATCGCCCAAGCCAATCACGTGTGCCCATGAGTCTAGATCTGGCATTGAATAATTGGCGACAGTGGCAGGTGACTAGCCCACTGCTGACGAGACCGCGTGTTCTCAGCACGCTTAGTGAGGGACCCTATACCACTATCAGCAAGTTAATTGCTGAGACTCACAACGGTTCCGCTTTCTTTGTTGTTCGTAGCCCCAATGTTGATCGTAAAGGCCACAAGGCACACGCTCGCACGCTGGCACCCACTGGGGTATCGGAGGCACGCCATCAGTGTTTGGCGGCCAAAGTGCAGCTCGCACCGGCGCTACGCTATGTGTGCGCCGACACTCGCACATTGGTTATGGATTATATTGACGACACCGTTAACAGTGCCAGTAACAGTAATGGTGTTAGCGCGAACAAAAGTACCCATAAGCGTGCCACTACCAATACAAATACCAATATAAATAAAAGTGCCCCTCAAAGCGCCCATCCCAGCCACGCGTCCAAGCGTAGCGCGCTTACCGTTAACGCCCTGGCTACTCTTATTAACGGTATTCACGCAATTGAGGTAACGGGCCAACCACTGGATTTACACGCGCAGCTTTCGCTGTACACAAAACGGGCGATTGATGGCGGCCTGTCAGATAGCGGCCGGTCAAAAGCCGAGCTAATCAATCCCAATGATGCTGCGCTGAACCGCGCCATCGCCGTCCTCGCCCGGGACCAACAGGTGCTGTGTCACAACGACCTTCACGCCAACAATGTGTTACTCCATGAAGGGCATCTAGTAGCCATCGACTGGGAATATTCAGGCATCGGTAGCGCCTACTTCGATCTTGTTTCTGCCGCGCAGGGCTGCCCGGGTATCGACACGGAACAACTGATAGCGTTGACCCTTGGGGACTCGTTTTGCCAATACACATGGCAATGCGCCCAGGCCGTTTTTGCGGCCCTAGCGTGGAACTGGTACCAGGCCAGTGGCGTACCCAAACCAACCTCGTGTACCTTCGATAAGGTAGCCGCGCAACTCGAGGCACTAGTTTAACCATGCATTGGCACATCTTGGGTGTGGGCGCGATGGGTGGACTGTTTGCCCGCCGACTCCACGCGATGGGCTTTGACGTCACACTGCTATCGCGCCAAAAGGCGCCAATAACTGCGCGCCAAGCACTACCGTTTGCCCATGATGAGCCGGGCTCGACGCCCAGCTTTGAGGTATCTTGGGTACAAGACCAAATGCCCATCCAGCAGCTTCTGGTGTGCACAAAAGCCTTTGCAACCGTGGCAGCGGTGAGTGCGATTGCTGACAGGCTGACGGCTGACGCTTGTGTTGTACTACTGGGCAATGGCATGGGCTATCACGAGCAAGTGGCGAGCAGCCTTGCGTCGCAGACTCTGTTGGCAGGTACCACAACAGCGGCCTGCTATCGCACGGTCGATGCATCAACTGGCGCTCACCTTTGGCACCTAGCAAGCGAGGGCGAAACCACTTTCGGCAACCTCAACGGTGCACCGCCACCCGCTTGGTTTGAAGCCTTCACTCGTCAGCCTTGGACGTGTCACTGGTCGAATCGGGTTGGAGACTTTCTGCTCAATAAGCTGGTGATTAACGCGGTGATAAATCCGCCCACGGCCCTTTACGATATTGACAATGGCGCTTTACTCAGCGCTCCCTTCCATAGCGAGTTTGAAGCGGCTATCGCAGAGGTCGCAGCACTAGTTGCCGCATGCGGAGAGACGAACTTGGCTAATCAACTTGGTGTTCTCGCACGCGGTGTGGCTAAACATACGGCGGCGAACACTTCATCGATGCGTGCCGACATGAAAAACGGACGTCAAACTGAGGTAGAGGCAATTCTGGGTTATTTACTCGAGCAGTTACCTCAGCGGATCGGTGCTCACCAGCCCATACCTGCCACGCCTATACTCAGCGAATGGCTTCACAAACTGCGAAATCGCGAGCGAGTCGCTCAATAGCTGCTGTCCAGATTTCGCCGGATGCAGCCGATAACACTAAATCTTGATGGCTATGGGAGCGCGTATCCACGTTGTGGCGAAGCGTAAGCTGGCACAGTTGATCGGGACAGCTTGCCGACACCAAGACCCTATGATCACCCTGTATCGCGCTTCGCCAAGCCCCACCTAGCCCCTGTTTAAATGCTTGTGCCACCCATTCGTCGCCCAGCGGGATAGCCAACACCGTAGAGGGTGCAATATCAGCTATCGCCACCGCTAGGCTATAGCGCTTCGGCAACGCGGCTTGGTAAAGCCAGCCCCCCACCAGCACACAACCCACTACCAGAGTAACAGCAAGACGCCTACCAAAGACGCTCAACCCCAACCACGGTATTTGCCATTGGCTTTTAGACGACAGCACCCCCTCAGAGATGCGCGCTGGCGTCGATACCTCGGCAATCTGGGCCTTGGGTTGAGCCGCCAATCGGCCAAGGTTAGCCCGCGAACCGTCAGGTAACTTGCGTTCGTCGCGGTGCAACGATTGAACCAGCTGATTCAGCGATGGCCGACGCTTGCGATTAGGCTCTATCAAGGCCTGAGCGGTCGCCCACAGCAGTTCGTGAGCGGGCGATCTAATATCGTCAATCCAGGGCGCAATGGTTGTCAGCTGGCCATTGGCATCTCTGATTTGAGTAGGCGTTTGCCCGCAGAGCAGCCAGAATAATAGGGCGCCCATTGCATAGGTATCGTCATGCTCGGTCATGACTTGATCGGGCACATCAGCGGGTCTACTAAAGCCGGGAACACCACCTGCCCTGGGGCGATCGCCCACGTGTCCGGCCTGACCGAAATCAATGAGGCGCGCGCTACCAGAAGCGTCAACAATGACATTGAGGGGTGAAATATCACCATGAATCCAGCCCGCACTGTGCAGCTCATCCAGCGCCTGCATGACATCGATGGCAATACAGAGAATTTGGCCAATACCCAAACCACCCTCAACCGTGTGAGGCTTGAAATAGGTAAGCACTTGACCGGGAATATGCTCCAATATCAACCATAAAACCGACGCGGTTTTATACGCTGCAAAGATTTGAGGCGCGCCTCGCAGACCCGCGTGGGCTATAGCATTAAGCGCATTATCACGTCGCACTTGCTCCAGCTCGCAGGTAAACACCATGCGCTTGACTACAACTTGTCGGCCTAAAACCCGATCACGTGCCAGCCATACGTCACTCTCGCCACCGGCGCCCAAGAGCTGCAGCACCTCGTAGCTCTCGAGCAAGGCAGGTGGGATGTCTGGCGGCATATTCACAGTCATCTCGGCCACTTTCACCTTGGCCGCGTGCATCTTATCCGAGTGCATTTTGGCCGGATTCATCTTGGCCGGATTCACCTTGGCCGGATTCACCTTGGCTAAGTGTGCATCGCTCGACGTTTGGGAATCTGCGGCCCGGGCAGGTATTTGGCAACGCTCTAATTGATTACTCAGTGCCTGATCCTGGCTTGATTCGTCTTGCCTGCCGTCACCCACGTTATCCCAATCAGAGTTGAGCTGCGCTTGACGTGGATCGGTGCGCTGCTGCAACCAGTGACGAATTGATTGACGAATGCCCACGTCTCACCCCATCGCCAATGTGCGCAATCGTGGCCTGAGGGCACTGACAGAAACCCCCAATTGTCGCGCTGCCTGTTTAATGTCATCCGACCGCGCCAGAGCCGCGCGGATCTCATCGTCCCTAATATCAGCCGCCAAACGCAAAGTCGGGTGTTTTTGTATGCGGCGATACGTGGTAGCACGAGACCAACCCAAAGCGGCTGCCGTGGCGCGTACCTCAAAGTCATTATTACTGTGCACAGCACACAGGGTTTCGTCGTCGCAATCCTGCTCGCCAGCAGGCGACTGAGCAGATTGAGAAGACTGTATATCTGACGCCACATGGCGCAACCTCACAGGTGTGGCACGGCTATCGCCCAGGGCAACCCGTTGTGCAAAAAATCGCAATTCGCGGCTGTTGCCGTGCCAGGGATTGGCCAAACAATCAACAAACACACGCGCCCAATGTGCGACAGCCTGTTCTGTCAGATAAGTATTTGATGTCGTTTCTTGAAGCGGGGTGAGCGCATTACCCAGCATATGCGCCAGTTGCAGGCCAATGTCCTCCGGTCGCTGCCGGAGAGGAGGGACTTGAATCACAAACCCGCGCAACCGGTTAAACAACGCCGTCGACATAACATGGGTATCGTCAACCAGCCCATCAGTTGCCGCAATCAGGCGCACGTCTGATTGCTCCATCGCGCCACCAATGCGCTGGATTTCACCATTCTCGAGGGCACGCAAAAGCTGTGCCTGGGCCGCTTTGGGTAAATCGGCTATTTCATCGAGAAACAAGCTACCGCCAGCGGCCTTTTGAAAATAGCCTTGGCGTGCAGTGGCTCCGGTAAAAGCGCCTTTTTCGGCACCAAAGAGTTCACTGGCCGCGAGTGCCTCTGGAATGGCAGCGGCATTGACCGTCACCAGTGATTGATGCGAGCGAAAACTGGAGGCGTGGATCGCGCGAGCAATTAACTCTTTGCCCACACCAGACTCGCCCAAAATCAACACGGGCAAATCGGTCTTGCTAACGAGCGCAATCTGCTCTCGGATTTCCTGCCATTCAAAAGAGCTCCCCAAAAGTTGGGTAATTGCATCGGGCAGTGGTGTTGGTTCTTGGCCGCTCGGGCGAGCGCGTGTTGGACCCACAAGTCTGAGCACACCAACAACGCCATGCCCCAACCGCACCACTAAGCCACGCTGCAGCTCAGCGCCATCGATCAGTAACTCGGCTGCGTTGGAGACACCTAAACGCGTGGTTGATTGCGCGGGAGCTACAATCGAAAAGCTTGTTTCGGCTACATTGGGGCTATGCTGGCGTTGCGAAATTACCAATGCCTTGCGGCTGACGTGAGGCTCTTCAATGGCCTGACCATCACTGAGTACCGTGCACTCGCGGCCCACGATAAGACTCTGTGCCAAGCCTCCGTTGGCTTGGGTCGATAATTTGCCTAGGTCAATGTGGGCGCCAATGCGCGCTATTTGCGGATGAAATGCCAGCGTAAAACGCAGGGCAAATCCAGCCGAGTGGTCGCCCTCTCCGACGGTTCGCAGTGCAGGTTTGGTCTGAAAATGGGGGTGCATGACCCAGCCTCAACGCAATGACACTCCTGTCTATCATTCATGCAAGCGCTGGCGCGCGCTAGGCTAAACTGTGAACTCGATCACAGTTTTTAGCCCAAAATGGCCACCAAAGATGCCACGATGACCCACAAAATCCAGCCGCGACGCGTGAGGTCGCGTACCTGCTCGACGCGCCCATCGGGTGTATGAGCAGACACTGCCGCACTGGTCTCCAATCCCTGCAGCAATATCTCATCGGTCTCGAGTTGCGGATCGAGAGCATTGTTCAGGGCAAATTGCACGCCGCGTTGAAAATCACCCACCACAGCAAAAGTCAGCAATAAGAGGCGCGAGGGTAGCCAATCGACGAGGTGGCGAAGCGAGCCGACTGGCACCTTGGGATCTTCTGAGCTCAACTGAATAAGCCGATAAGCCACCGCCCAAAACGGGCCGAGCAGGAAAAAGTAAAATGCGGGTGCAAACCAGCGTTGGTAGCCCTCGTAGGCAAATGTTTTAGCTGCTATATGGCCAAAAGCCTCAACATCATCAGCTTCGATTTCAGCACCCACCTCTTCAAGCACCAGCGCTGCTCCTTCATGATCACCCACCCGCGAGCGCGCCAAAAAGCGCTCTAGCAGCGCGTCGTAATCGGCACGGCCAAACGCAAAAAATAGTGACGCAGTACCAATGAGTAGCATCGCCGCGCCTCCGAAAAGGCTTTCAAACAGTGCATAAACCAGCGCGAGTGCTGCACAAGGCACCACCACGAGTAACATAAACCCCAACCAAAAATCCGGCTCTATGGCATCCACACGCCGGCGCAACGCGACGATCCAGTGATCACGATGCAACGGGCCGCCAGGGCCTAAACCAAAATACAAGCCAGTTGCGAACAAGAAGGCCAGATAGGTCACGGTAACTACTCCTCCTAGGGAGACCTTTTTACAGATGTGTGAGAATGCGGTTTTTTTAGCGCAAGCTCAATGGAAAATCCACAGGAATTCAGTAGGTTGAGCCTAGCGTGCTTAGTCAGGCATGGACGCAGAACTATCGGCTGAGATTTTAGCTTATGCGCGACCAATCAAAAGCGGGGCCGGGATCGGTTTTACGACCGGGTGCTATATCACTGTGTCCGGCGATCGCCGCCGGGTCAAGTGATGGGAAATAAGCACGCAGCGCGTCGAGAAGCTGCTGAAGTTGCTGGTACTGCACATCCTCGTAAGGGAGCTCGTCGGTGCCCTCGAGCTCAATACCTACCGAGAAGTCATTGCAGTTAGATCGCGCACACCAAACCGATTGACCGGCATGCCACGCCCTATCATCCACCGAGACAAACTGAACGAGCTCACCTGTGCGCCGAATAAGAAAGTGTGCTGACACCTCAAGCTTGGCAATGGTGGCGTAATACGGGTGCTCGGTAGGATCAAGCGTGTTGGTAAACAGCTGCTCAATCCCCTGCCCACCAAACTCGCCCGGCGGCAGAGAAATATTGTGCACTACCACTAAATCTGCGCCCGTATTAGCGGGCCGAGCGTTAAAATTAGACGACGGAACGCGCCGAGCACCCTCGAGCCAGCCATCCGACCATTGTGGAGTCATCTTTTTTGTCATCACCGTGCCATACTAGCGCACCCCAATAATTTCTGCGCGTTGTCGGAGTATCGCTATGATGAGTGAAAGCTATGTTGAGCAGCTGGTTAGCTTGGCATTGGACGAAGACATAGGGAGCGGCGACATCACCGCTGGACTCGTTAGCGACAGGGCTGTGGCACGTGCCCAGGTAATCACCCGCGAACCCGGTGTCATGTGCGGCAGTGCCTTTGTCATAGAGACGTTCAGGCAGCTTGACCCAACCCTTGTGGTGAGTTGGAGCAAACACGATGGCGATCGCCTTGGGGCCAACGATGCTTTGTTTCATGTTCAGGGCAACGCCCGCGCCATTCTTACGGGCGAGCGCACAGCACTTAACTTCTTGCAAATGCTATCGGGTACGGCCACCCGCTGTCGTGGCTATGCCGATCGTGTCGCTGACACCGGCGTAAAACTACTGGATACCCGCAAAACCATTCCCGTCTTTCGCTTGGCCCAAAAATATGCCGTGACCTGTGGCGGCTGCTACAACCACCGCATTGGGCTTTTTGATGCTTTTCTTATTAAGGAAAATCACATCCAAGCCTGCGGAGGCATTGCCAACGCTATTGCCGAGGCGCGACGTCAGTCTCCTGGTAAGCCGATAGAAATTGAGGTAGAGACGATGGCCGAGCTTGAGCAGGCCATAGCGGCAGGCAGCGATCGCATTATGCTCGATAACTTTAGCCTTGAGGCTATGCGCGAGGCAGTCGCTTTAACAGCCGGCAGGGCTGAACTGGAGGCGTCGGGCAATGTGACCGACCATACGCTACAGCCCATAGCCCTCACGGGCGTCGACTTTATTTCGATTGGGGCACTCACCAAGGGAATCGAGCCACTGGATCTGTCGATGCGGCTTATTTGATGAGCTGGCCTGACGAGTTGACCTGGCAAGAGGGCCTGACGAGTGGACCTAACACATTAGCCTAGCGAGCTGGCAGGTGCCTCATTGCTAAGTGAGGCGCGCGTACTGGGCTTCTCAGACAAGCATGTGTGCCGCCACAGCGCTCACAAGCACACCATTACGATCGGCGTAGAGCCAAAAGCCAGGCTCTACCACCACTTCACGTAGCGACACCGCGGTATCGCGGTCTCCCTTGCCAAGCTTTTGGGTTTTAACAGGCACCACACCCAATGAGCGCACGCCAATGGCTAAGGTATCAATAATCTCTACATCGCGGATGGCGCCAATCACCACAATACCCACCCAGCCATTATCGGCGGCTTTTTGAGCGAGGTTGTCGCCCAGTAATGAGCGCGCCAATGACTCTTGGCCATCCACCAACAACACCCGCCCAGCACCGGGCTCGGCAACCGCCTCGGCCACGCGAGAGTTATCTTGAAAGCACGCCACCGTTGATACCGGACCGGCAAATTTTTCATGGGCACCAAAGCATTGAAACTGATAGGGCAGCACCGCCGTGTCTGGATGGGCATCGGATAAATCGGGCGTGGTGAAATCAATGCAAGTCACGGCAGGCTCCTTAGCAGTCCTACAGCCATTCAAGCGCGTAATCAGACAGCGCACTCCCCGAATAAAGAATAGCGGCGCAATGAGCATCGCAGCGTGGCAACACCCGGGCGCCGTAAAAACTGGCCGTCCCTATTTTGCGGGCATAGAACACACTGCTTTGCCCTGCGGCCAACTTCTCTGCAGCAACCAATGCCGACACAGCCATAGCCCAGCCACCAAACAGGTAACCGGTTTGCATGAGGTAGTCAAAAGAACCACCAAAGGCCTCGAAGCTGGCATCTTTCAAGGCAGCCAGCAGATGCTGCGTCGTTGCCACGTGATCGGACAGCGCCTTACTGAGCGCCTTGCTCAATGGCTGCAGGCTTGTATTACCTGATGCCGCCAGAGCCTGACAGGTTGTGCGAATCTCGGCATGGATAGCCTCCATGGTGGCACCGCCGTCGCGACCGACTTTTCGATTCAACAAATCAGCCGCCTGAATACCGTTGGTGCCCTCGTAGATCGAGGTAATGCGGACATCCCGAAAATACTGGGCCGCACCGGTTTCTTCTACATAACCCATGCCGCCATGCACCTGCACACCCAGCGACGTGACTTCCTGCCCTACTTCGGTACTCCAACCCTTAATAACCGGAATCATGAGGTCGATGCGCCGCTGCGCCTGTAAGCGCCCCTCTTCTGGTCCATAGTGTGCGAGGTCCATGGTGACAGCCTCGGTGTAAGCCAGCGCGCGCATGGCTTCTATGAGCGCTCGCATCGTGGTGAGCATGCGTTTTACATCGGCGTGTTCAATAATAGGCACCCCACCCTGCACGCGCTCGCGCGCGTAAGCTGTGGCTTTTTGGTACGCACCCTCCGAGGCACCAATGCCCTGTAGGCCTACTTTTAAGCGCGCTTCGTTCATCATGGTAAACATGCAGGCAAGCCCGTTGTTTTCTTCGCCAACCAAGTAACCTGTAGCGCCCCCGTTATCGCCATAAGCCATGACACAGGTGGGGCTGCCGTGAATACCCAGCTTGTGCTCGGTAGAAACCGGATACACATCGTTGCGCTCACCCAGCGAGCCGTCGGCATTAACCAAATATTTAGGCACCAAAAACAGCGAAATACCCTTGCTTCCTGCCGGTGCATCGGGGAGTCGCGCCAGCACTAGGTGAATAATATTGTCGGTGGCGTCGTGGTCGCCCCAGGTGATGTAAATCTTCTGCCCAAAAATTTTGTAATGGTCGCCGTGGCGTTCGGCGCGAGATTTCATGACCCCCAGGTCAGAGCCCGCACCCGACTCGGTGAGGTTCATGGTGCCCGACCACTCGCCGCTATTAATTTTACTTAGGTACGTGGCTTTTAGTGCATCGCTCGCGTGCGCCTTAATAGCCAATGCCGCACCCGACGACAAAAACGGCTCTAAGGCAAAGGCCATATCAGCACCGTTCCACACCTCGCACGCAGCCGTGCCATAGAGCTCGGGTAAACCTTGTCCGCCTGCATCGGTGTCGGCGGTAATGCCCACCCAGCCGCCGGCACCCAGAGCCTGAATAGCCTCGGCATAACCGGGAGAAATAGTGACTTTGCCATCGGCGCAGGTCGCTGGCTGGCTGTCGCCCACGCGGCGCAGGGGTGCCAACACATCGGCGCCAAACTTACCGGCTTCATCGAGCAGTGCGGTAGTAAGGTCACTGCCCACGCCTAGGTCGGCAAAGCGTGGTAACGACCCCAAGGTCTCCTCGATATTGAGAACGTCGTCGATGAGAAACTGCATATCTTCTAGAGGCGCGCGATACATGACTTATCCTTTGTTTTCACTCAGTGTTTTTATGACGAGGTCCCATTAGCACCCCGCGTCATAGCCTGTACAATTCACTAATATGATAGCGAATTGAGATGCCATTCGCGGGAGGAATAGACCCATGAAAAATTTACATCGGATCGATCTCAATCTACTGGTCTATCTTGACGTCTTGCTGCGCGAGTGCAACGTCACGCAAGCGGCGAACCATCTTGGTCTGTCACAGCCGGCCATGAGCAATGGACTACGTCGACTGCGCGATCTCTTTGGCGACCCGCTGCTTGTACGCACATCAGACGGTATGACGCCAACAGCGCGCGCACGCGAGCTGGAACCCCTCCTGCGCGACATCTTAGCAGGGGTTGACCGCGCCGTTCAGCCCACCTCGGAATTTGACCCCGCCAGCGCTGATCAAGTAATCCGCGTGATGGCCAGCGACTACGCCGAATCCACGCTCTTTCCGGCCGTGATGCAACAGCTGCGAGAACAGGCGCCCGGCATTACCTTGGATATTATGACGCCCTCGGACGTGAGCTTTCTCGACGTTGAGCGCGGCAAGGTAGACCTAGTGATTAACCGCTTTGTCGAGATGCCCCAATCTTTTCATCAGATTACCCTGTGGCAGGACAGCTTTTCTTGCTTACTGAGCCCCGAAAACCCTATTTTGGCCAACTTTGACCTGGAGGCCTACCTGAGCGCCAACCATATTTGGGTGAGTAAAACCGGCATGGGCGTGGGTGTGGGTGTTGACCCCGACGACGTTCAGCGCCTGGGGTGGGTAGACGCGGCGCTCGCCAAACGCAATAAAAAGCGACGTATTCGCGTATTTACCCGTCATTACCAGGCCGCCATGACGCTGGCGGAGCAAAATGACTTAATTGTCACGCTGCCCACACGCGCGACCTGGCTAAAACGCGATAATCCCCGAGTGGTTGTGCGTGACGTGCCCTTTGAGGTGCCGCCACTGCAACTCAAAATGGCTTGGAGCCCACTACTGCAACACAATCCTGCCCATCGTTGGGTGCGTCAGCTTATTACCCACATTGCCCGCGAGTTAGGGCCCGAGGACCAACAAGCCACAGCAACCAACGCTCCCTTGCGCGGTGCTAACGCTAAGCCAGCAAAGGCGAGCACGGCCAAATCATTGAAGAAGACCACAGCCACATCATTAAAGACAGCCACAAAAGGTCGCAAGCGCCCCCCGGCCTCAGCCTAACGCGGCCACACGTTGCGCTCACCCTTATGGCAATAGCGCTCCTCGTCACACGCACCTGTGTGCGGGTACGCCTGCGGTTCTCTACCAGAGGACTTCTAAAGGGTGACTGCGGTAAAAACCGATACCCGCTAGGAACAAGCTGTAGCTCTATTATTTTTATGAATAGAGCTTATTAAGAGCATTTCTAGCATTTATAACCTTGGTCCGAGAAAATAGCGCCCAAGCGCGCTACTGCAGCGCGCACTTTCATTCGCTTTCCAAGGAATACCACCATGGCTGACCGCATACACTGCGCCGGACTTCAGGTTGACAAAGCCCTCCATGACTTATTGGTCAACGACATAGCGCCGGGTACCGGTATTGCACCCGAGGCCTTTTGGCAGGGCCTTGCCGACATACTGCGCGACCTCATGCCCCGTAATGCCGAGCTACTTGCCATTCGTGACACTATGCAAGCGAAGTTAGATGCCTGGCATCGCCAGCACCCCGGGGCGAGCTTTGACCCAAGCGCCTACCGTGCCTATTTAGAAGAGATTGGCTACCTGTTACCCCAGCCGGCATCGGTAACCGTAACTACGCAAAATGTGGACGACGAAATTGCCACCCTTGCCGGTCCACAATTGGTGGTGCCGGTAATGAATGCGCGTTTTGGCTTGAACGCCGCCAATGCGCGTTGGGGAAGTCTGTACGACGCACTCTATGGTACCGATGCCATTTCTGAAGACGGCGGTGCCGAGCGCGCCGGCGCCTACAACCCGATACGCGGTGCCAAGGTCATTGCCTGGGCTCGCGCGTTTCTGGATCGCCACTTTCCGCTAGCCGAGGGCAGCCATGCACAGGCCACCGGGTATGCCGTAGCTGAAGGAGTACTCAAGGTCTCTTTAGAGACAGGCACCCACACCACCCTCGCTCAGCCCGAGCAGCTAGTGGGTTACAGCGGTACACCAAGCCAGCACAGCGGCGTGTTACTTAAGCACAACGGATTGCACGTAGAGATTCAAATAGACCGCACACACCCCATAGGCCAAACCGACGCCGCCGGGGTGAAAGACCTGTGTTTAGAGAGCGCACTCACCACCATTCAAGACTGCGAAGATTCGGTAGCCGCCGTAGATGCCCAGGACAAGGTGGTGGTGTATCGCAATTGGCTGGGGCTCATGAAAGGCACGCTGGAAGAGTCGTTCAGCAAAGGCGGTGAGACCATAACCCGGCGCATGCATGCCGACCGAGTATTCACATCCCCCACGGGAGGCGAGCTCACCCTGCCCGGCCGAAGCCTCATGTTTGTACGCAATGTGGGTCATCTGATGACCAACGACGCCATCTTGACGGCCGATGGACAAGAAATACCCGAGGGCATCATGGATGCCATGTTCACCAGCTTGTGCGCCGTACACGACTTAAAAAGCGCAGGCCCCATACGCAACTCACGCACAGGCAGCATTTATATTGTTAAACCCAAAATGCATGGCCCCGATGAGGTGAGCTTTACCGTGGCGCTGTTTGACCGCGTAGAGCAGGCGCTGGGGCTTGCCAAGAACACCATTAAAGTGGGTATTATGGATGAGGAGCGGCGCACAACGGTTAATTTGGCCGAGTGCATTGCGCGCGCAAGTGAGCGCGTGGTGTTTATTAATACCGGCTTCTTGGACCGCACCGGTGACGAGATTCACACCTCCATGGAGGCCGGTGCTTTTACGGCTAAGTCAGCCATGAAGGCAGAAACCTGGATTAACGCCTACGAAGACTGGAACGTAGACGTAGGGCTGGCCTGCGGCCTACAGGGCAAAGCCCAAATTGGCAAAGGCATGTGGGCCATGCCCGACATGATGGCAGCCATGCTAGAGACCAAAATTGGCCATCCCAAAGCGGGCGCCAACACGGCGTGGGTGCCCTCGCCCACTGCCGCTACCCTGCACGCTACCCACTATCACCAGGTTAATGTAGCTGAGGTGCAAGCCGGCCTTAAGGGCCGCATGCGCCGTCAGCTGGACGAGATTTTATCAATACCGCTCAAGGGTGCCGAGGGCTTGGACGCGGCAGGTATTCAGCGCGAGCTAGACAACAACGCGCAAGGCATTTTGGGCTACGTGGTGCGCTGGATTGATCAGGGCGTTGGCTGCTCAAAGGTGCCCGACATTAACAATGTGGGGCTTATGGAAGACCGAGCGACCCTGCGCATATCGAGTCAGCACTTGGCCAACTGGCTACGCCACGGCGTGGTGACAGAGGCACAAGTGCGCGAGACCCTTGAGCGTATGGCCGCCGTGGTCGATGAGCAAAATCAGGCAGACCCCAACTACCTACCTATGGCCGGCAACTATGACAGCAGCATTGCGTTTCAAGCGGCCTGCGATTTGGTGTTCCTAGGCGCCCAACAGCCCAGCGGCTACACCGAGCCGTTGTTGCACGCACGCCGAAAAGCCTTTAAAGCCTCGCGCGCTGCCTAGCAATCATTGTGAGGCCTTAACCCATCTCGCGCCCACAGCAAGCGCCTATAACAAGACCAATGCAAGCACGACACAAAGTCAATACAAGCGCATTACAGGCCCATTAGCAGCCCATAAAATTGACAAGAACCCCCTAAAAAACACCCCGCAAAAGCGAGGTGTTTTTTTGTGCCTGTGGCATAGGGCGCCTTAGGCTGTCTGCATAAACTGGGTGATGGCTTTATCAACGGGAAAATAGGTCTCACCCAGCGCCGCGGCCACCGCTGGGTGCGTAATGTGCCCGGCGTGTACGTTTAAGCCATTGGCAAAGTGCGGGTCATCGCGCAAGGCGTTTACGCCCAAAGCCGCCAGCCTCAATGCATAGGGCAAGGTGGCGTTGGTGAGTGCTATGGTCGACGTGCGCGCCACACCGCCGGGCATGTTGGCCACGCAGTAATGCACCACGTCGTCCACGACATAAGTGGGGTCTTGGTGGGTGGTGGCGTGCGAAGTTTCAAAACAGCCACCTTGGTCAATAGCCACATCCACCAACACCGAGCCCTGCTTCATGGCACCCACGTGCTGACGCGTAATGAGTTTGGGTGCCGATGCACCGGGAATTAACACCGCACCCACCACTAAATCTGCCTGTAGTGCGTAACGCTCTATGGCGTCGGCGGTGGAGTACACACCCACCACACGGCCCTGGAAAAGGTCATCGAGCTGCTGCAAGCGCTCTATAGAGCGGTCGAGAATAGTCACTTGAGCGCCCATGCCGGCGGCCATGCGTGCCGCATTGGTGCCTACAACACCGCCACCCAAGATCACCACGTTACCTGGCTCAACACCGGGCACACCACCCAGCAGAGTGCCATTGCCGCCCTGCGCCTTTTCCAAATGATGGGTGCCTGCTTGAACCGACATGCGGCCCGCCACCTCGCTCATGGGCGCCAACAAGGGCAGACCACCCCGGGCATTGGTAACCGTTTCATAGGCAATGGCACTGGCTCCCGACTCTTGCAGCAGCTTGGCCTGCTCGGGGTCTGGCGCTAGGTGTAAATAGGTAAACAGCAGCTGGCCGTCGCGCAGCATGCGACACTCGTTGGGCTGCGGCTCTTTGACTTTAATGATCATGTCGGCGGGGGCAAATACCTCCGCGGCATTAGCGGCAATCTCTGCCCCGGCTGCCTGATAAGCCCCATTGTCAAAACCAATGGCATCGCCGCCGCCCGTCTCTACCAATACGGTGTGCCCCGCAGCAACAAGCTCTCGAACGCCCGCGGGCGTCATACCAATACGGTACTCGTGGTTCTTTATCTCTTTTGGGATACCAATAATCATGGGCGTTCTCCACAGTGCTCTTCAGCGTTTGTATAACCAAAATATGACCGGCTGCAGGCATGGCTGTTTTTTTTACTGTGCCGAGGCAAGCACAGGGCAACACACCCCAAGTGAACCTCATTCACACACACCACTCGCACACTGTGCAAAAGCCCTGGGCATAAAACCATGGACACAAAACCATGGACCTATAACCCCAGCCCAATCGGCTTACCACAAGCCAGACCCGCCCGGCACATGCAACCAATGTACGCTTGCTAAGCAGCACTATCTGCTATATTTTTTGCTTAAAAAAGTTGATTCAACTTTTTATAGCAGATAAAAAGCATTAATCGGCTTTATATAGCATTGCCCATACTGAGCAGATGCGGGCTTTATTCCGTTTGGCGCTAATAGCGAGCACAGAGCCGCGAGGAGACCTATGGCCGACCCACTCAGCCGCATTGACAAGAATATTTTGCGTGCGCTGCAAAAGGATGCGCGCATCAGTTATGCCGAACTTGCTCGGCAAGTGGGTTTAACCACCACACCCTGCAAAGAGCGGGTCAAACGACTCGAGCGCGAGGGCTATATTCGGGGCTATCATGCCAGCCTAAACCCCGCCAAACTGGGTAAGGGCTTGGTGGTATTTGTGCAAATTACACTGCAACGTACCGCCGGCGACGCCTTTGCCGAGTTTACTCAGGCCGTTAAAGACGTACCCGAAGTAGAAGAATGCCACCTGGTTGCAGGCAACTTTGACTACCTTATTAAAGCGCGAGTGCGCGACATGGCCGACTACCGCGAGTTTCTGGGGGGTAGTCTTATGCAGTTACCGGGGGTGCAAGAGAGCACCAGCTATCCGGTGATGGAGGCCGCTACCGAGCGGCCTAGTCTCATAACCTAAACGTGGTCTCATGGCCTACACAAAGTTGCTCAGCCTAAGCACTCAGGCGTCGCTGGACGTGGTGCGTTGTCTTAGTCACCAAACACGACATTTGCTGACAATTTTTGTCACACTTGGCCCGTAGACGACAATTTTGGCAGATACGATGGGTTAATGAAATAAGCCACGCGCACACCCACATCAAGGCGTATCTTTTGTCTACCTTATTGTTTTTTATGCAATAAATAACCAAAAACGATGCAATCATGCGCAAAATGCAAAGCAACATCGTACAGTTGGCACGCCACGTGCTTGATTAACAGTGAAGCGTTGCCAGCTGAGGGCTAGCGCGCTGCTAGTCCAACAAGGCTTAGAATTAAAACTCAGGAGAGACAACAATGAAAAAGCAACAAAAAGGTTTCACCCTTATCGAACTGATGATCGTGATTGCCATTATCGGCATCTTGGCGGCTGTGGCACTGCCCGCGTATCAAACCTACACCAAGAAAGCTAAGTTTTCTGAAGTAGTTCTTGCTACAACGGCGTACAAAAATGCGATTACTGCCGCCTACCAAAAGCAGGCAACAAATTGTACTGCGCTAACGGACCTAGATCATGGCGCGTGTGGCCTGCCCGCGAATGCTGGCGCTTCAGGTGTAGTCGCTGACGTAACGGTGGCTGACGGAGTGATACTCGCCACGGGCACAGCAGACGTGGACAGCTCGAACTACACGTTAACACCCACCGTGACAACCCAAGGATCCCTTACTTGGGTAGAGGGTGGCGATTGCTTGACTGATGGCCTTTGCTGAAACGCTGACTGCCAACAAAAAAGGGGCGATTGTTCGCCCCTTTTTTTGCACTCAAATATCCGACACCCACATCACAATAGATGTAACCTACAACCTCACTGTCCGCATAGCAGCCCACATAACAACGACCTGCGATGACTCGTTCACTTCAAACACACATTATTCGGCAACTGATACTTGGCAGCATCCTGACCGTGTGTGGCTTTCTCGTTTATCAGGCGGCGGGCGAAGCACCGAAATCCTATGATCAATATTGGCACATTCAAACGGGCAAAGATTTATTACAAAACGGCTGGTCGCCGTTTGTAGATCGCTATAGCTATACCTATGAAAACCAGCCCATTTCCCAGCAGCCCGTTATCTTTCAGCTAGCCTATGGGGCACTCGAGGCACAACTGGGATTTGACAATGCCGCGCGCCTACTAAGGCTTGCACTGGGCCTTACCTTGCTGGCGGCTGTATTACTTTTCGGCAAAGAGATCGGCGCTCCCTTGAGCTTTCATGTATTTGCGCTGGCCGCAAGTACGTATTTCTTAATTGGGCGATTCCCTCCGCGACCCGAGCTACTTGATCACGTGTTGATTGTGCTGGGCTTTGTGCTAGCACACAGTATATACACCAAACAAACACACCTACGCATGTTTGCGGGGCTCGTGTTTCTTATTGCCTGGATAAATTTTCACGCCGGAATTCTTGCCTATACTATTTTTTGCTACCCCTTTATCCAATTGCTTGTAGACAGGCTCTACAAGCGCAGCTCAGAATTTAGCCTAACAGCGCTTTTGGCTTGGGGCGCAGCCTACGTGGCCGCCGGTTTTCTGAGCGTCCAAGGACCTCATCCCATCCTTTATGCGCTTCAATTTTCGGATGCCTGGCGAAACATATCCGAGCACCAAAGCAGTCTTAATTTCGTGGAGAATCAACCTTTACTTATTGCGTTTTGGTTCTCCTCCGTTGTCGCAATTGCATGGTCACTATTGGCGCGTCACTACGGCCTTGCCGCGGTCGCACTGATTATCGGGTTCGCCACGATCGACCGAGCTCGCATGATACATCTTGGCGGGCTATCCATGACTTGTATCCTGCTACTGCTGAGTCTCGACCTAAAAAAAGCCACGGTGACTGCTAAAATACGGCCTTTCATACTAACCATTGTCCACGAATTTACGTGGTTGGCAGCCATTGCATGGTTAACCTTCTTGGCAGTGGGCGCCAAACTCTCCACCCCCGCGCAATTCGACACACAGGCGCCGTCAGACATAGTTGCCTACATGAGCAAAAACAGCAGTGGCGGAAAAATTCTGAATCAATATCGCTGGGGGGGCTATCTACTGTATTCACTGCCCAGAGAATTCAAAGTTTTTATTGATGGACGAACCGAAATCTTATACCCGCCCAGCTTCTATAAAGACTACCAGACATTAGGCAGCTCAGATGAGCCGTTACTGAACAGACTCAAAACCGATTGGTCGCCAGATTACGCCGTGTGGGCGATAGAAAAAGCACCCCATGCAACCCTAGTCCAACAACTCAATATGCAGGTTGAATTTATTGGCAACAGGCACCTGCTCTATTCAAAAAGCGACAGTAGCCAACACCGCTCGCTCACACGTCTCGCAACGCTACTCAAATACCCCATGTGTATCACCGAAAGCGATATCAATGTGCTACCCCGCATGCTTGCTGCGGCTGAAAATCACCCAGAACGCCGCTATTCATTTGACGTACTCAAGCTAATAGACAAGCAGCAACCAAACCACATAGCCCGGGCACTCCAAATGATTGCCAGTGGCCAAATAGACCGCCCCCAATCAAATCGCGTGACCCGACTTTTAGCCCACAGCCTATTGGTGCTGAACCAACCAACAGCAGCGGCCGATGCATGGACGCTTGTCTCGAAACCGGAGACTCGCGATTTAATCTACGGTGCGCTAGCAAATATAAAGGGTAGAAGGTATGCGCGAGCAGAAGAGCTGCTCGGGCTTGCCATTAGCGAGCCATGGCAAAACCAGTATCCCCTTACGTTGGCACAGACGGCACGCCTTCAGATACTGGGCACTATGCTCAGTGAGGTCGGGTATACGAATGCATTCTCTGAGCTGTCTAAAGGGCTAGAATCTAGTACTACGCCAAACGCGGCAGATACACTTATCTCGCCCAACGACATTGTCTACAAACACCATTGCGCCAATTTGGCTTTTGATGATCTGCAGAAGTAACAACCGATGGCCGAGTTTGACCAACACACTAGCGACTACAAGCAAAAACTGGCGAGCTCGCTAGGTATTGTTGATGTGGCGCGTGTTGATCAATTCGCGCGCCATAAAATAGAGAAAATCGCCCATGCCCAAGACTGGCATGCACCTGGGCGTTTTTTAGATTTTGGTTGCGGTGTTGGTCTCACGTTGCCGCATCTCGCCGCGCTACTCCCCGGGCTCATGCCTGTTATGGCAGATCAGTCCTTAAACAGTTTGAACCAACTTAACCACCTCAGCCAATTTAACTTTGAACCGTTACACATTGACCAAAACATTCCTCTGGAAGACCAAAGCATAGATGGAGCACTGGCGTCTTGCGTGTTTCATCACATCCAACCTCAAGCGCGCGCGCACTGGCTCACTGAGCTCAGGCGCGTTTTACGGCCGGGTTGCTCGCTTTTCATTGCCGAGCATAACCCTTATAACCCGCTCACCCGTGTCATTGTGAGCCGGAGCCCCTTAGATGCTAATGCGCAGCTAGTCAGCGCTCGCGCCCTGTGCAAACTTTGCGCTCAAGTCGGCTTTAAAAAAGTTGCCGTGAACTATATGGTCTATGCGCCACCTTCGTGGTGGATCAACGGCTCATTAGAGAAACTATTGAGGCGCCTGCCTCTGGGTGCGCAATACATGGTACAAGTAAGGGCATGATTACCGCCGAACAACCCATAATCATCTCTATTGTCACTCCGGTTTACCGGGGTGCTCACTATTTACGGGCATTAAGCGCCGAGCTTGTACAGTTAAAAGAAACGCTTGATCACCCACATTCGCCACTGCGACTGGGAGAGGTTATTTTTGTCGACGATGATTCTCGCGATGGCTCGATTACCGTTCTGCGCGAGCTAACCGAAGAACACCCCTGGATGCGCACGCTGCAATTGGCCCGTAATTTTGGTCAGCACCCTGCAACCGTGGCCGGCATTCTTCACACATCGGGCGACTGGGTCTGCACCATGGACGAGGACTTACAACATCGCCCCATGGATGTTCTCAGCCTGCTGCATAAAGTCACGCAAGAGCAGCAAGATATTTGCTACGCAACACCCACCATGGGAAGCCACAGCGCTTTCAGGAACGTGAGCTCCAAAGTCACTAAAATCGTTATGGCCATGCTGTCGGGTAATAAAGCAATTGGAAAGTTCAATAGCTTTCGCATGATTCGAGGGTCTATTGCGCGGGCTGCCGCCTCGGTGGTGGCGCATCAAACCTATTTTGATGTTGCGCTGTCTTGGTACACCAATCGAATTTGTGTTACTCAAATTGCCATGTCAGACATGCGTGCCAAAACCGCAGTAAAAAGCGGGTATCGTCTCAAAGCCCTCGTGCGCCACGCAGGGCGTCTCTTTCAGAGTCTTGAATTAAAAACATTGCGCTATGCAGCCGTAGCTGGTGTTCTTCTCATGTTGGCAGCACTGGCGGTAGCGGCGTTTGCGGTGGGTTCTCGTCTTCTCTACCCCGAAACGATTGCCCTACCCGGGTGGGCTTCGGTGTTAGTGTCAATTGTATTTTTTGGTGGCGCTACCGCGCTCTTGGCGGGCCTTATACTTGACCAAATCTATTTTATTTCGCAAAAAATGCGCGGTAGACCGGTCTTTTTTGTAGTCAATCGAGAAACCGACACCACTATTGCTAATTGGTTGGCCAGTCACATTTCTTCTCGCTCATGAGGATATTCCGGTTAAACACTAACGGCTCATCAAGAACCGTTGGGCTAATCGGGGAAGGGCTAATTGGCTCTGCGATAGCGGCATCACTCAACCGGCACCAGCCAGTGAGCTCGGATATACACTTTCCAAGTTATCACCAAAACGATTTGGATCGTGTATGGACTACCATCAATGAATATCTACTCAAGTTTAAAACAAGCGGCGCTGTGGATTGGATCTGGAGCGCTGGCAAAGCGGGGTTGCTGGCTAGCGAAGAAGAGTGCGCGCGCGAGTTCAGCTTCTTTGAAGCATTTTTAGACCGACTGTTCCAGCATCGCAATAACTGTAACGACCGCCTCCACCTTGTTAGCTCTGCCGGCGGGCTGTACGAAGGCCAGCGATTGGTAACTCACCAAACCAAACCGGCGCCCACAAAGGCTTATGGCCACCTGAAACTGCGAATGGAAGATCGCGCCGGAGCACAGTTCAAACATTGCCACATTTACCGACCAACCAGCGTTTTTGGTGCCTTCAAGCCTGGCCACCGTATGGGCCTCATCACTACGCTCATGGTCAATGCGTATCAACAAAAAACTACGTTGGTTTGGGGTGCGCCTTCGACATTACGAGATTATGTATCGGCCACCGATATAGGCCAATTTATTGGCGGCGCTGTTTTGTCCGAGACTAAGGGTAATTCGACCACCCATATTTTAGCCTCGGGAAAACCCACATCGACCCAAGAAATTGTGCACCTCATTCAAGCAATCACCCAAAAGCAGCTGTATTTACGATTCGTTGATGCCACAAATTCTGCAGACATTACCTTTGCCAAAAACAACGATTACTCGCCCCACTGGCAGCCTGAGAATTTGGAAACGACGGTCAGACACATTCATCACCAGCTTTTGGGCTTGTGAGGGGTTTAGTGGCAACGTTCCTACGGATGAGCAAGTCCCTAAAAATCCAAAGTGCAGCGCACCACAACTTGACGTAAGATAAGATCACTTAAGGGAAAACCTGGCTGATCACTGTGAACACCAGCGCATCAACACACATAAAGTCCAAACTTAGCGGTCTTGCCGGTAAGCTGGTTGATGCTGGCTTGTTATCCGAGGCCGATGCCAAAAAAGCCATCAGCGAAGCACAAAAAGCCAAGCAATCGCTTGTGCAATACGTTGTTACATCGCTAGGCCTAAGCGGTAGCGAGGTGGCCATGCTGGCATCGCAAGAGTTTGGTGTGCCGGTATTTGATATTGCTGCATTAAACCGAGCCACCCAACCCGAAACGCCGGTCTCCGCCGACCTCATTATGAAGCACCGGGCCATACCGCTGTATCGGCGTGGCAATCGTCTGTTTATTGGGATGTCAGACCCCACCAATCTAGCGGCGCTCGACGAAATTAAATTTGCTACCGGCATCTCTACCGAGGCCGTGCTTGTAGACGAGCAGGTTCTTAGTCGCTTTCTCAATAGCATTGTTGAAGATCAAGACTCACTGGACAGCCAAGTCGACGGGCTAGTCGATGACGCCGAATATGACATTGAAATCGCCGACAGCGGCAATGCTGGCGACGATGAAGACGACACCAGCGCGGTTGATGACACGCCCATCGTTCGGTTTATTAACAAAGTACTGCTAGACGCCATTAAACAGGGCGCCTCTGACATTCACTTTGAGCCTTACGAGAAAGACTACCGCGTGCGCTTTCGAACCGATGGCATTTTACGCGAGGTGGTCCGGCCGCCGCGCAACCTCGCACCCCGGCTATCAGCCCGTCTAAAAGTCATGTCCCAAATGGATATTTCTGAACGACGCATTCCACAAGACGGCCGTATTCAAATGAAGCTGTCGAAGAGCCGCGCTATCGATTTTCGTGTGAATACGCTGCCCACCATGTTTGGTGAGAAAATTGTGCTGCGTATCCTTGACCCTACATCGGCACAGATGGGTATTGACGCCCTAGGTTACGACGAGATCCAGAAAAAACTGTACATGGATGCTCTAAGCCGTCCGCAGGGTATGATTTTAGTCACCGGCCCCACAGGCTCGGGTAAAACCGTATCGCTCTATACCGGCCTTGGCATTCTGAATACGCCCGAGCGCAACATCTCCACCGCCGAAGACCCGGTAGAAATTAATATGGAAGGGGTCAACCAGGTCTTGGTCAACAACAAAGTGGGGCTGAACTTTGCCGAGGCCTTGCGTTCTTTCCTGCGCCAAGACCCAGACGTTATTATGGTGGGGGAGATTAGGGACCTAGAGACCGCTGAAATTGCCATTAAAGCGGCACAAACCGGTCACTTGGTACTGTCTACGCTACACACCAACAGCGCTGCCGAAACTATCACCCGCATGCTTAATATGGGCGTACCCGCCTTTAATATTGCGGCTTCGGTATCGCTCATTATTGCCCAGCGCTTAGCGCGCCGACTGTGTAAGGTGTGTGCCACACCCGAGACAGATATCCCCCTAGATGCGCTAAGGGAACTAGGCTTTACCGATGAGCTCTTAGCATCAGCCAATATCAAACGCCCCGTAGGGTGTAATGCCTGCAAAGACGGGTACAAGGGAAGGGTAGGCATTTACGAGGTAGTCAGACTAACAAAATCGATTGCCAACACGATTATGGATGGCGGAAACTCTCTGGAAATTAACCGCCAAGCACGTGCTGAAGGTTTTGATGACTTGCGTACATCGGCACTCAAAAAATGCGCGGCGGGTTTGATCAGCTTGGAAGAAGTGAATCGTGTTACCACCGACTAATATCCATCACACGTAGCGCTGACAGCAACAAATACGGCACCATTAGGCTAGGCACACCACAAGAACGCGAGTACCAAGGACGGCATGGCGACAGACAGCACATTTATCTGGACAGGTACCGATCGCAAGGGTCGCAAGACCCAAGGTGAGGTCACTGCAACGAGTAAAGCGCTAGCACAAGCACAGCTGCGCAAGCAGGGTGTTAGCACCAAAACGCTAAAGAAAAAGGCAAAACCGTTATTCTCAAGTGGTGGCAAAAAAATCAAACCCGCCGACGTTGCCATTTTTACCCGCCAGCTCGCCACAATGATGAAAGCCGGCGTGCCGCTGGTGCAAAGCTTTGATATTGTGAGCGAGGGTTTGGACAACGCCAATATGAAAACTCTGGTCACAGAGATTAAAAACGAAGTCTCTGCCGGAGGGGGTTTGGCTAACTCGATGTCTAAGCACCCTAAATATTTTGATGAGCTTTTTTGCAGTCTTGTGGGCTCGGGCGAAGACTCGGGTACCCTAGAAATCATGCTTGATCGCATTGCCACCTACAAAGAAAAAACCGAGGCACTGAAGGCCAAAATTAAAAAAGCCATGACTTACCCCATTGCGGTTGTCATTGTGGCCATTGTGGTCACCGGCATATTGCTGGTGAAGGTGGTACCTCAGTTTGCCGAGACCTTCTCGTCCTTTGGCTCAGACTTGCCAGCTTTTACGTTGTTTGTATTAGCCATCTCGGAGTTTATGCAAGAGTGGTGGTTTATCTTTTTAATTGGCATTATGGCGCTGGGCTGGTCTTATTCGCAGGCCATGCTACGCTCAAAAAGTTTTCGTGACCGGGTAGATAGCATTGCACTTAAACTGCCAATCATTGGCGGCATTGTGCACGATTCTGTCATTGCACGATTCTCACGTACGCTCTCCACAACCTTTGCCGCAGGTGTACCCCTTGTAGAGGCCCTAGACTCCACCGCCGGTGCTGCCGGTAACGCCATCTATGCCAAAGCCATTCGACAAATCCGCGACGACGTCACCTCGGGTACGTCGCTTTATCAATCCATTCGGTCCACAGGTTTGTTCCCCAGTATGTTGCTGCAAATGGTCTCGATTGGCGAGGAATCGGGATCGCTCGATGAAATGCTGGGTAAAGTGGCCGACCAGTACGAGGCCGCCGTTGACAACGCGGTAGACAGCCTAAGCTCTCTTATGGAGCCCATGATCATGTCGATCTTGGGCGTCTTGGTGGGCGGACTGCTGGTCGCCATGTACTTACCTATCTTTATGCTTGGCTCAGTGGTGGGCTAATCGCCAACAACACGTTAATAACAAATAGATGCCTGTGACCGAAGCTCTCAACACACCCTGGTTTTTCCTTACCACTGCCACCGTACTGGGCCTGGTGGTGGGTAGCTTTCTTAATGTTGTTATTTACCGACTCCCCAGAATGATGGAGCAAGCTTGGCATCGGGAATGCTGTGAATTCCTCGAACAACCTGCGCCAACCGACCCACCACTCACACTGGCGCTACCCAACTCATGCTGTCGCAGCTGTGGTGCAGCCATAAAGCCATGGCACAACATTCCCGTTGTTAGCTATCTTACCCTGGGTGGCAAATGTGCCAATTGCCATGCGGCCATCTCGCTACGCTACCCCATTGTTGAACTCACTACCGGCTTGCTGTTACTGGCGGCGGCGCTCAGCTTTGGTGCTTCTTGGGAGTTAGTCGGCGCTTTAGTTTTAATAGGGAGCTTGGTTGCCCTCACAGGTATCGATATCGATACCCAGCTCTTGCCCGACAGCATCACCCTGCCACTACTTTGGTTTGGCTTGTTATTTAACCTGTTTGGTGTCTTTACCGACCTTACATCGGCTGTGGTCGGTGCCATGCTGGGCTATTTGTCGCTGTGGAGCGTGTACTGGCTGTTTAAGCTAATTACCGGTAAAGAGGGTATGGGCTATGGCGACTTTAAGCTATTGGCCGCACTAGGCGCTTGGTTTGGCTGGCAAGCGCTGCCACTCATTATTATTTTGTCGTCGTTTGTAGGTGCCGCACTTGGCATAGCGCTGGTCGTCATAAAACGTCAGGGTCGCGATGTTCCCATGCCCTTTGGTCCGTATCTGGCAGGTGCGGGCCTGCTGTGTTTGTTCTACGGCGACTACCTCACGCAGCGCTACAGCGAGTGGGTGGGGCTGTGATGATCTCTTGTTGTGGCGTTAACCACCCATGACCTGGGTGGTTGGCATAACGGGGGGTATTGGCAGTGGTAAAAGCGCCGTTACCGACCGACTCGAGACCCACGGTATTACCGTTGTCGATGCCGATAAGGTGGCGCGAGTGGTAGTAGAGCCGGGTCAGCCGGCACTGGCTGCCATTGCTGAGCACTTTGGACCTAGCGTTCTACAGCAAGACGGCACGCTTAACCGCCCTGCACTGCGCAAGATCGTTTTCGAAGACCCTGAGGCCCGCAAGTGGCTAGAGGGTGTCACCCACCCCGCCATCCGCGACGAAATTCAGCAACAACTGACTCATGCCAGCTCGCCCTATGTGGTGCTGAGTTCGCCGTTACTGCTGGAGTCGGGTCAAAATACCTTTGCCCAATACGTAGTGGTGGTGGATGTACCCGAGTCACTGCAGATTACCCGCACCATGGCCCGCGACAACAATGAAGAATCGCTAGTGCGTGCCATCATGGAGGCGCAATTGCCACGGGATAAGCGCTGTGCGGCAGCCGATCAGGTCATTAGTAACGATGGCACTCTGGCCGAGCTCTACGCCAAAACCGATGCCCTGCACACACAGCTACTGGAACACGCAAAAAACCCATCGGCACTTTAACCGTGTGCGCCGCCTTGCAAGCGCGCTACGATGGGCGCATTGGCGGCGGGGAAATCATAGTGGTTAAGCGCGTGCGGCATAACCCACGCCAATGGTTGGCCTTCTAAGCCGCGGGGTTCTCCCAACCACTCTGTGACGGTGTGGATATCCAAAACGACCTGCTTATCGCCATAGTCGTGGGCTATGGTCATAAGCGGGCTAGAGGCCTCTACCTGCACGCCAAGTTCTTCGGAGAGTTCGCGCGCTAACGCCGCCAACACCGACTCACCGCTTTCCACTTTGCCCCCGGGAAACTCCCAAAGCCCACCCTGATGAGCACTTGCTGGGCGACGCGTCAGCAACACGCGCCCGCTGCTATCAAGCATCACCCCAACAGCCACATGAACGGCGGAGTCGGCGGGCATTATTGCAGCCACTGGGTAAAAAAGGCTTTCAAGCCGTTTGCTTTGAACTCGGGTGCGGGCGGCGAGACGCTACTAGGGCAAACATTTTCAAGAATGGCCCGTGGTCGCTGGACAAAAAGCTGCTGGGCCTCGGTCTCACCCACCAACGCCACACAGCGCTCATAGGCATGACTTAACACTGGGGGCCTGTGGCGCACATCGTGGGCGTCGGATGCCACAATATGCACCAGCCCATCGCGCAAAAAACGCTCGGATAACTTGGCAATATCGGGGCCAAAATGCCCGGTAATTGCATTGCCGGTAAGCTGCAACCAAGCCCCCGATGCCACCGCCTCAGCAAACTCTCGATACTTTGCAAAGGCATAGCTGAGTCGTTCTGGGTGCGTAATGATGGGTACATACCCGGCGGCAACACTGTTGTGCACCAGCTCAAGCATGGCGGTATTGGGCACATGATGTGGCGGCTCAAAAAGAAAATAGCGGGTGTGGTTAAGGGTGGGTAGCTCACCACTGCGCAGCTGACTGACAAGTTCTGGAATAATCTGAATATCGGCACCGTAGACAAGCTCTAGGGGGATGGCATTGTCTTTAAGCGCCTGTGTGAGCTTACGCGTCGCCTCGGCAATAATCTCTGGTGTGTTGGGAAACAGCCCAGGGTATATGTGCGGTGTGCAGGCAAGCACCGTTGTGCCATCTGCCACCGCTTGACGGGCCATGGCTAGCGCGTCTTCGAGGTTTTGTGCGCCGTCGTCAATACCCGGCAACAAATGGCTATGTAGATCAATCATGGGGTGTCGCTTTACGCATGCAATCGTCAAACCCGTCTGTAGTCGTATAACATGATGTATTGCCAGAAAATAAAAAGCCCGCTGATTCGCGGGCCCTCAAACCGTGCGAGGCAAAAGCCCCGCAACAACTTAACGTGAAGCGTCGGGGTCGTCTTCGTCGTCGGATACTTCATTAGCCGCCACAGCCAAGCCGCCAGCTACTGCCGCACCGGCGGCCACAG
>Ga0255779_1000855_pt1 | contig 36698 bp, 48 predicted proteins | sample 011ome_21_FD_179977 | JGI IMG/M metagenome (GOLD analysis project Ga0255779, IMG submission 179977) | Coastal salt marsh microbial communities from the Groves Creek Marsh, Skidaway Island, Georgia - 011508AT metaG (version 2) | ecosystem: Environmental > Aquatic > Marine > Intertidal zone > Salt... | reverse complement strand
AAAAAACTGGCTACTCATCCATCTCTAGCTACACAGGTGATGGGACAACTGACGGCTCTAAAACAATAACAACAGGATTTAAGCCAGCCTTTGTGATGATGAAAAACGCATCAACAGGTAGCACTAACTGGCTTATGTTTGACAACACAAGAGAAACAAAGCCAACTATTGAACTTGAACTAAACGCTAACAACAGTAACGCTGAAGGCAATAACGGCAGAGATGTAACATTTACTGACACTGGATTTACTGTCGCTGGTAATAACAACATCAATGGTAATGGCGATACATATATATTTATGGCCTTTGCAGACACACGCAACGCGGCGTTCTGGAAGGATACGTCTGGGCAGGGCAATGACTGGCAACCAAACAACCTAGTGTTTAGCGATGTTGTGCCTGATAGCAGTACGAATAACTTTGCTACGATGAACCCATTAGCTAAAGGTTCAGGCACTGTAACTTTTAGTGAGGGCAATCTAAAGTCTAGCTTTACCTTTACCTTAACTACAACCGAACACGGTTCAACCTACACATTGCCACAAAGCGGTAAATGGTATTGGGAGCAAAGATTTACTGGAGCTTTAACGGATGGCTCACAAGCATTGCTTTGCGGCATTATGGATGTTGATACACTTACTGTTGGTAATAGCGGAAACAAACTTACATCTAGCGGTGACTATGTTACTTTTTATACTGACAACAACACAATATATATAAACAACTCATTAACAGCATACACATCTGAAATAACAGACCAAACTTCAGCTATTGTTGGCTTTGCTGTTGATATGGATAATGGTCATTTATGGGTTCACGTTAATGGCACTTATATAAATGGGACACCAAACTTTTCAACTGGCGGCAATAAAGTGGCATCACCAAATACTGACTCAACATATATGCCTTTCTTCAATGGCAACGGTGGTGGCTCTGGCACTTGGATAGCCAACTTTGGTCAGGACAGCACCTTCGCAAATAACACTACGGCTGGCGGCAATGTAGATGCTAATGGCTACGGTGATTTCAAGTATGCCGTACCGTTTGGCTTCTTATCCTTGTGTTCAGCCAATATGCCAAGCGGTGCGATAGACACGCTGAACGATGAAACGCCAGAGGATTATTTCAATACTGTCTTGTATAGTGCTACCGCAGGTGTTGCAGGTTCAGTCACAGGTTATGGGTTCGCACCCGATTGGATATGGACTAAGGCACGAAATACAACGCAGAGTCACCAGATATTTGATAATGTTCGTGGCGACAATAATATTCTATACAGCAATCTTACAAATGCAGAATCAGCACAAGCCGCAGGGTATTTTACTCTTGAAGCAGATGGCTTTGATTATGGCACATCAACCTTTTCGTCAAACACCTATGTAGGTTGGGGCTGGAAAGCTGGCGGCACAGGCGTATCCAACACTGATGGTAGTATTACCAGCACAGTGAGTGTGGCTGAAACAAGTCAGGGCGATAAGTGGTTCAGTGTTGTAAAATGGACTGGGAATGGTACGGCTGGGGCTACGGTTGGACACGGTTTGTCGAGCCAGCCCCGATTAATTATTACCAAAAATATGGATGCTGGTGGAACTGAATGGTCTACGCTGGCTCAGGATGCGAATGGTGGCTCTGGTCATTTGGGCTATTTGAGGTTGAATTCGACTGCGGCTTGGTCGTCAACTTCAATCCTTTGGAACAACACAGAACCAACATCATCTGTATTTACTCTTGGTTCTTACAACTATGTCAATGCTTCTGGTCAGGACATTATCGGGTACTGTTTCGCAAACGCCGAAGGGCTGTGCCGCGCTGGGAGTTATGTGGGCAATGGTTCGGCAGACGGTACATTTGTCTGGACTGGATTTCGGCCGTCATTTCTGCTGATTAAACGGACAAACTCTACTGGTAGTTGGATTATTCAAGATTCTACTAGAAACCCATATAATGATTTGGATTTGTATTTACTTGCAGAAAGCAGTAACGCAGAGGCTACTTTAGCCAATGTTGCTGATTATTGTAGTAATGGTTTCAAGTTGCGCCTCAATGCTACATCAACTAATGCCAGTGGCAGTAGCTATATATATCTAGCCCTAGCCGAACAGCCATTTAAATTTGCAAATGCCCGATAGGAGTTAATTATGTGGACATATCAAGGTAAACGAATCAGAGAAGGTCGGGCGTGGAAGAACGCTGACGGCATCCAGCACCCTACTAGCTGGGGCAGATGGTCTGACGCTGAGAAGGTTGCGGCTGGCCTCGTCTGGGTTGATCCACCACCGTCATTCGACAATCGCTTCTACTGGGATGCCAACACGCCAAAGGCATTGGATGATGTTAATGTCGTGGATGAGGACGGTAATCCTGTACTAGAAGACGGTGAGCAGATGGTTGTCTTGGGTTTAAAGTCACAGTGGAAAGCCGCCATCAAAGCACAGGCTGGTGGATTGCTTGCGGCGACAGATTGGATGGTCATCAAGGCTAGTGAGGTTTCTGATTATTCTGTACCAGCCGCAACGCTGACATATCGTGCGGCGGTGCGTACTGCCTCAAACACCATCGAGGCGGCGATAGATGCGGCGGCTGACCACGCGGCGTTTATGGCTTTATTCACCGCACCTGTTGATGCGGATGGTAACGTAACTGGCAATGCCCCAATAGCTGACTGGCCTGAGGAGATTTAATATGCCACATATTTATGACCTAAACCCACATCTAAAGCCTGGCGCACCAAAGCCAGAACCCAAGAAGGAAGAAGCCCCCAAGAAGCGTGGCCGTCCTAAGGGAAGCAAAAACAAATGAGCAAGCCGACTGTCAATGCAGTAAAGTCTCAGATCGACACTCATGAGGCCGTATGTGCCGAGCGGTGGCGCGAGACCATTACCCGTATCAAACGGATTGAGACAGTTATGATTGGCTCCGCTGGCACGACCATCCTATTACTGGTGACAATGATGCTCCGAGGTTGGTGATGCTTGATCCTGTCTCAGCCATAGCCACTGCGACTACTGCCTTCAACACAATCAAAAAGGGCTTTGCTATTGGCCGAGATATTGAGTCTATGGCATCAGACCTGGGGCGTTGGATGGGTGCCTTATCTGATCTGGAGCAAGCTGAGAAAGAAGCCAAGAACCCTCCGATATTTAAGAAGCTGTTTAATGGCAAGAGCATTGAGCAAGAGGCGATGGAGGCCTTTGCCGCAAAGAAGAAAGCCGAGGCCCAGAGAGCGGAGTTAAAGCAATGGATGGGGTTCACCCTTGGGTCAAAAGCCTGGGATGAACTCATTGCTATGGAAGGTCAAATCCGCAAGCAACGCCAGGAGACGATGTATAGACAGAGAGAGCGGCGTCAGAAGTTTATTGAATGGGTTGTTATTATACTATCTATTATAACAGGCCTCATCATTCTTGTTGGTTTGGTCTGGATGTTCAAAGTAAAGGGGCAATGATGATTACACCAGAGAAACTAGACGCATGGCGCATTGTTCCGCGTCTCTTGATCCTGTCCTACATGGTCGTCTTTTATCAGACGTGTCAGTGGTTCATGTCTTTGTCGGAGCCGAATAATGCCCAGGCCGGATTTGTATCCGTAATCGTTGGCGCAGGAGCCGCCTGGTTCGGGCTTTATGTTAATAGCAAACCAACCTCAAAGGAGAGTTAATATGCCTTATAGCAAATATACACCAAAGCAAAAGGGCCTAGCGGCTATGGCTGGTGATAAAAAGAAGATCACTAAAGCCGATATCATCATGGTGGCTAAGAAGAAAGCTATGAAAAAGAAGTAATGCTGGATGTCTTTCTGCTCCTGGTCTATTTGGGAACTGGTGATCAGCAAAGGCTGGAAAGTGGAACTATGTATTTCCGCAGTATTGTGACCTGTAACTATTTCGCCAAGGAAGTAAGCCGCAGATATGGGAATTATAATTACCAGGATTATGTTTTACCACAGCATAGAGTTACGGCCTATTGCGTTCCCAGGGTGGTTGATCCGGAGAAGGTTAAGGTCTACTGATGGACGCAAGGATATTTGATCTCAAGGCGCGAATTGCAATCGCAAAGGAAAGGATGAAGTTATATGATGAGTCTATTGGGGAGCCTCTTGGGGTTCGGGACCAGCTTCTTGCCGGAGGTTCTAAACTATTTCAAAGCCGGACAGGATCACAAGCACAAGCTGGAGACCATGAAGATGGAAGCGGAGTTGATGGAAAAACGCTCCGCTCTAAAGCTACAAGAGTTAGACAAACAAGCTGATATCCAGGAGACAAAGAGCATCTATGAGCATGATCGAAGCATTGACGCTGGGGGATTTGTCAACGCTCTGCGCGGTAGTGTTAGGCCTATTATTACTTACGCCTTTTTCCTGATGTTTGTGACTGTTGAGGTTGTCATCATGCTCAAGGTCATGGAGTCCGGCGGAGATTGGAAGGATGCTGTTGATCTGATGTGGAGTCCTGAGACCCAGGGCTTGTTTGCCGCTATCGTCTCATTCTGGTTCGGCAATCGCGCCGTGTCTAAATATTATAAGCGGAGTTAGTATGGATCATAACTTTGAAACCTGTCTCCAGTGGCTGTTGCGTCATGAGGGAGGCTTTGTCAATCATCCTGAGGACCCAGGGGGCATGACCAACAAGGGCATCACGGCCAAGGTCTATGCCAGGTGGCTAGATGAGGTGATGGATGCAGACGCAAATATCACTGAGGAGATCATGCGGAATATCCCTGATGCTCATGTTGCGGCTATCTATCGTGAGGAGTATTGGAACAAGGTCAATGGCGATGAATTGCCATCCGGCGTGGACTGGAGTGTCTTTGACTGGGCCGTGAACTCAGGGACAGGACGTGCGGCCAGGGCAATCCAGAGATGTGTTGGGGCCAAAGCTGATGGTGCCATAGGTCCAATGACACTGACCGCAATCAAATCACATGATGCGGCCAGCTTGATTGAGGATATGTTTCAAAGGCGTCAAGACTTTTATGAGAGGCTATCAACCTTTGAGACATTTGGTAAGGGTTGGACTAATCGCAACCATGAGACAAGGGAACAGGCCCTCACTCTTGCAAGGCCATAGGCGTGGTCCTTAGGACATCAATCATCCTCCGGCCCCCAGCCCTGGTCATAATATAGCCACGGTCTTTAAGAGCATTGACCAGGACCTGGACGCGGCTAGTTGAACTAACGCCTATCCCGTCTGCTATCTCTCTAAAGGTAGGGCTATATCCCTTCTCAACCTGGAACTCGACAATGTAGTCCAGGGTGTCTTTCATTCGTGGTGTCAGGCTCATTGTTTAGTCCCTTCTTCTTCCATGTATCTTAAATCTTGGCTTTGCAATTTACGCATAACATTAGTGATGGTGACAAAAGAGGCCGCCTCAGCAATGTTAAAAACAGGACTCCCAAATAAGTCAGTTGGTGTCGGCAAATACTTATCTAACGCATCATAAACAACATCTAACTCTTCTTCAGTAAGTGAAAAACCTACCATTGTTATTCTCCCATCCACTTTGCGGCAATGGTCAGAGACTTCTGACGCTCAACCCGTGCTGGCTTGGCTGGAGTAGTCTTCTCCGGCTGGGCCTTGAATGAACGGGTCGGCCATTTAATTTCAAACATTGTGTTACCTAACTCATCATCAAGGTAGGCGGCCTCATGCACGGCCATGTGGTCCATGATCCGAGGCTCTAACTCTTTGGCCAGGGCTTCAGCGGCTTTGGCGGCTCTCTTAGCATCATAGTATTGCATGGCCAGGTCAGCGATAGGGGCCAGGCTTACAGGGTCCAGGTCGTCTTCTCCCTTGCCCCAGGTCCTAGCGGCGTCAGCCCCATCCATCGCCGGATACCAGTCAGGTCCCTCCAGGCGTTGGTAAAAGTCCTTGGCCGCATCCACCAGTTGCTTTTGCTTCTCCTGGTCAGCCTGATAGACATAAAGGACCAGCCTTGTACCCTGGTATAACGTGGCTATAATGCCCCAGGACGCCCCGTGGCACATCATCTGCATCTCGATTTGCCAGGGACCTCTATAAGGCGGTGGCACCTCTGTATAAGGCGCGGACGTCAGTTTAGACTCAATGATGCCATCCCCCTCCAGGGTCATTGTTTCCTGGCCGTTCATCAAAATGACACCATCCGAAGCGGAAATAGTTTTTTTGCCATTTTTGATAATGCCATCCAGGGATACTGCGAAGAGGTCATCATACTTATAGACCTCAGTCACTTCATCATTGTATGAGTCAAAGCCTAGCCGCTCGACTGACTTCTTGATGATCATAGCCTCCAGTTCATTCCCCCAGTCTGCGGCCTCTCCGGCTGATGACTGCGGCGTATCATAATAACCCATGCCTTTAGCGTTCATGATCCTGGCCATCAGGTCATTGCGGCTCATGCCATAGGTTGGGTGGGCCTCATTCATAAGAACAGGGGCCATTGATCCACTGAGGATCGCGTCAGATGTTAGCTTGCCTACCATTTATTTTCTCCTATATCCAGCCGCCGCACAATCGTTTGCAAACTCCCGACAGCATTTGAGTCTACAAAAATAACCATAGGGCAGAGACTCATAAGTCTCAGTGTCCCAAAGTGTATATTCAGTCCAGGGTTTCGGGTGTTCGGGATGCGAGTGCCTGGTTAGCACCACAATCATATTCCCCTGGTAAGGCTCTTTGTAAGGAACCTTAACTGTGGTAGTAGTTTTTTTAGAACCCTCACCACAATTTATACAAAATTCACGCTTCATCTAACGCTCCATCCATTCAATTAAGTGTTGATCAATCCCATCACTGATCGACAGAAAAAAGATAAGGGTCCCGAACAATACCAACACTGCCAGGGCCTCACCTATAAACGCAAATATCTCCTTCAAAGAGTACCGCTTTATGCCATCGTCTATTTCATTGTGATGCTCATTATTAAGGATGTGATACATCAGATTTTTTTTACCGTTATCCATTAGCTACCTCCAAATGATTGAGTAGGTTACGGACACTGCTCAGTGCCCACTTGTTTGCACCACGGAAAGTCTTAGCCCCCCGTGCCTCAAGGCCCTTTGCCACCTTTGCCAGGGTATCGCAACCATACTGACGAAGGTCATTGACAACGGGCCGGAGTTCTTCTGCCCAGTCCATCACACTGGCCCTGGTAGCCTCGCCACCAGCCTTTGCTCCATGTTCTGGATTAGGACACCCAAGAGCATCTCCACGGGCCTTCTTGGCCGCGAGAGCATTCTTTGTCCGCTCACTGATGAGTTCTGCCTCATACTCAGCGATGTTAGCCATAAGTTGTAATACAAACTTTGTGGCCGCTGGGTTGTGCATTTGAGGAATATCGCAAGCAATGATCGGGACGTTCTGCTCCAGGAGCCTGGTTAAGAACCCCAGGTTACGGGTCAGACGGTCAATCTTTGCAATGACTAGGGTCGCACCCTCACGCTTACAATGTTCGAGAGCGGCCTTCAGTTGTTTCCGGTGACGGTCACTACGCTTACCACTCTCATATTCCACATATTCGCCGATAATCTCAACGTCAGTCCCCAGATGTTTCCGGATGATCTCACGCTGGGCCTCCTCGCCAAGGCCACTAAGGCCCTGACGTTGGGTACTAAGCCGGAGATAAAGAGCATATTTATTCATATCTATGCCTCCACAAAGCAAAGGTCAAAACTGTAATGAGGCTCAGTATAACCCCAGGGGCCAGTGATGGCGAAACTCGCGCCGATGGCCCACTCAAAAGGACCAGCCTCCCAAACAACACGCCAGCAAGCATAACCCATGCCCCATTCCAGGGTTTCTTTTGGGGTGTAGATACTAACCTCCACATCAGGGTCCATGCCCTCTGCCTTGGCCCGTTTGCACAATGCCTTGTAAAGAGCCTTGGCCGCACCAGCGCAAGTCTTATACTTGCCAGGATCGAAGTCCAGGGTGTCATACTTGATCTTGCCGCCAGTCTCACAAGCCAACTCATCACTGTAAAATTTAATAGTCATTAGACGACCTCCTTCTCTTTCGCCACATGGCTATAAACAGCCAAGACTTCTTCCATTGCCGCACTAGTCAACTCGCCGAACTTCTTGGCGACTGCCTCACTGTCCGCATCTGGGTTATGATGGATCCACAAGACAAACTCATGGGCCTCATGTAACGCTTTATTTACCATTTAACATACCTCCTACACACTTAATATACGCTTTATTCACCGTATTGCAATAGCCAAAGGGTAATTTTTTTTTATCCCCCATATTCAAGCCTCCTTTAATTCCCAAGCTATGATTTCTTTGCCAATGACCTTGGTCTTGTAATCCTCATTAAACAGGAACTCTACCATCCAGAACTCAGCACAAGCCTCGAAGGTCTCAAACTCATAGACCTTGTAAGGCTTGTTCTCCTTCCATCCCTCAGTGATTTTCATGTGACCTCCTTATGCCCAGTGGCTAGTGAAGACGGGCTGGTCTTCATATGGGTAACAGTACCCGTGCCAAGGACTTTTGAATGTCGGCTTGTTGCAATACATCATGACCCGTTTTTTAAATGGCTTGCCGATGATCTCCTTGGTCGGAACCACCTTGCCACTGGCCCAACTGTCGGTCTCGACCCATTCGCTCTGGACCTTGGCACAAGTGACCATGGCCTTGGTCTTGGCAATCACCATGTAAAACCCGACATTGGTCTGGTCATAACCCCAACTGTCATACCAGATATCACCGACATTAATTGTTTCTGTTGTGTTCATTAGGCATCTCCCTTTTTCATCGTGCCATCAGGATTGTAAGGACATAAGTCCCAGTCGTGGACCAGGCTATCAATGAAGTCCTTAACCTCATCGATAATCTCTTTCTTGGTCATTTCGTAATAGCCAGGCTCACAGACCCAGACCGTGGTGACATATTGAGGATGGACCCAGGGCAACCTAAAAGCGATGTCGATTACTCCGCCACTGTAATCGTAATCGGCGACCTTCTCCCAACGCTTCTTGCCCAGGGCTTTTTTCATTGCGGCTTCTGTGTACATTAGGCAACCTCCACTTTCTCAGCTTCACCATAAGCAATGCACTCATTACAAGCACCAGCTTCTTCACCCAATGCCTCGATGTTGTATTCGCAATCTTCACAACCATCGACAGGCAAATAGACATACTCTTTAGTGACTGCATCCATCATTTTCTCCTTTGTTCACTGTTCTTACATATTGAATATGATACTATAGTGGTACTATGTCAATAGCCATACGGTACTTTTTTTACATTTTTTTTATTTAGGAGATAAAATGACCGTCACGCAACAGAGCCTATATCTATCGGAGCCAGTCAGAGAACTACTCAAAACTGCGGCTAAAACCCAGCGGCGTAGTGTTTCCAGCCTGGCAGAGGAGTTACTTGTCGAGGCTCTAGCCAGACGGGAGCCTAGCCTGAATACACAAAAATCCCAGATCGAACATCTGGAACGGGTAGCGAAGGCAATTCGATGAGTAGCCGTAACAAGCGGCGAGGCTACGAACTCGAAAAGGAAGTCCAGGACTTTTGGCAGTCCCTGGGCGTACCGTGTCAGAGAGTCCTGGGGTCAGGGGCTTTCAAACATTATTCAAGCGACCTCGCCGGAGACGTAAATCTAAACGGCCTCCTGGTTGAATGTAAGAGGCGCAAAGAGGGCTTTCGTGAACTATACAAGTGGTTCGCGCAAGATGAGGCGGATGTCCTGGTTGTAAGAGCAGATCGGATGCCTCGAATGTATGTCATCCCAGAGAGCCTGATGGTCAGGTTTGCAAGTGAAATGGGATGGTTTAAGTCAACAAGCAAAGAGAAATAGGAGATAGTAACGATGCTTGATTTAGATAATGGAAGTGGCGGCGAATACATCCGCTTTAAGCCTTCAGTTAATGCCTGGTATGTAGATGGTGATGAGGTGGAACTTAAAGGTTTCACTGTTGATCCTGACTCATTGAAGACGGGCTGGGGCTTGATCCAGGAGGGGGAAGCCCCAAAGTGGGTCTGGGATGAGACCGTTGGCGTCAAGGGCAAGCGTCCGGATGGTGAATACAAGCGCGGATTTAGCATTATGGTCTATCTGAAGGATCATGGCTGGCGCGAATGGTCATCTAACGGGGCTGGTGTCAATAAGGGCCTCAGCAACGTCTGGAAGTCAGTCCATGATGGCATGGCTGATAACCAGGGCAAGATGGCCGCACTTAAATACAAGGGATCAACTGCCGACACATCCGGCAAGGGTGCAACCCGTATCCCTAACTTTGAACTGGTGGCCTGGAACGACAAGCCTCAACAAGAGGCAGAAACACCCCCTGCCGCACCTATTGAGGAACCCAAGCCTCAAAAGGATGATGATGAGGTGTTGTGGTAGGCTAACAGTGGGGGCAGGGTCTAGGTATCAACTAACCCTGTCCCTCTTTTTACGGGGTGATTATGTCAGATTTAGCAAAACATATTGGCACGGTGGCCAAGGCTCTATTGGGGGAGCCTAATCCAAAACTGTCAAACAAAAGGGAATGGCGTTACGGCTCACATGGATCACTCTCGATTGATTTGGATAAGGGCACCTGGTACTGCCATGAAAGCATGACTGGCGGCGGTTGCGCGGACCTCATTAAACGCGATAACCCACTGGCTCATGTTCCTGATGTCCTGGAGTCCCTGGGCATCGAGACCGACAACAAGCCAAACGGCCATGCCAATGGTCACGACACCATCAAGACTTCCCTGGTGGCGACCTATCCTTATGTCAATGAGCATGGTGAGGTAACGTATGAGGTGTTACGTTATGAGCCAAAGACCTTCCGGCAACGGCGTGTAGAGAATGGCCGAACCGTTTGGGGCCTGGGAGACACTGAGCCTCTGCCCTATCACTTGCCGGACATCATTAACAATCCAGAAAAACCTATATTCATATGCGAAGGCGAGAAGGACGCTGACAACCTAGCGACACTTGGCTTTGTCACAACGTGTAATAGTGGCGGTGCTGGGAACTGGAGCCAGGGCCTCAACAAATGGTTCCAGGACCGTGATGTCATCATACTGCCGCACAATGATAAGGCTGGTGAGGCCCATGCCCGAACTCTCCTGGGCAATCTCCAGGGCATAGCCAGGCGCATGAAGGTCGTAAGACTGCCCGTAGGAGATAAAGGCGATGTCAGCGACTGGATCATGCAAGGCGGAGATAAAAAATCACTGGCCCAACTGATTAGAGCCGCAGATGAGATTAAAGACAAAATCACGCCGCTACCTATCCTAACTCTAAACGATATCGCCAACCTCCCACCTGTCGAGTGGCTGGTCGAAGGCCTCATCCCAGATAAGTCCCTGGCCATGATGTATGGGGAGCCAGGGTGCGGTAAAACCTTCATCGCATTAGATATGGCCCTCAGTGTGGCTCACAACGCCATATGGCAGAGTCAAACGACTTTGGGTGGTCAGGTCGTATATGTGGCTGGAGAGGGCGTAGGGGGCCTTAAAAAGCGAATAGCGGCATGGCATAGTCACAGAGGTCTTGAGCAAAAGGCACCGTTCATAGTCGTGCCCTCATCAGTGGACCTGATGGATGAGACTAATGCCCAGGACCTACATACCACAATACAAACTGCGTCAGAGGGGCCAGTAAGAATGGTGATATTCGACACGTTAGCCAGGTCAATGACAGGCGATGAGAACAGTTCCCAGGACATAGGCCAGGCGATTAGAGCCATGGATAGCGTCAGAGAGGCCTTCAACTGTTGTGTTATGGCTATTCACCACTCTGGCAAGGACTCATCCCGTGGGGCAAGAGGCTCATCAGCCATCCTGGGGGCAGTAGACGCATCAATGAGAGTGGAACGGGTTGGTGAGTCAGTCTCCCTGGTCGTGGAGAAGCAGAAAGACGCAGAGATGATGGACCCAATCTGGATGAATACCATCAGTGTTGAGGTGGCGGCTGATGCCCTTGCCCTGGACATTGAGACAAGCCTGGTCCTGGAGAGAACAGACCAAGGGCCACAAGGCGGTAGCACAAAGGGCCTAAGGCCAGCGCAAAAGGCCGTGCTGGATGCTCTTAATGACGCAATGATAAAGCATGGCCAACCATCACCAGGTGGAGAGAATTATCCCACCGGAGTGACTGTCGTGGATGAGTCATATTGGAGACAAATATCACTAACCAAAAGCATCTCAACTGGCAATCCGGATGCCGAGAGAAAGGCTTTTAGTCGTGCCGCAGAAGTCCTAATCCAGAAGAAAATCGTGGGTAAATGGGCAAATCTGGTGTGGAAGTGTAATTGAGGGCCGGACAAGGAGGACGGACAAAATGTCCAGAATAAAATCAAAGGGTTACGGTAAATGGGACAAGCGTGGGACAAATGTCCGACAGACGGGACGGACAGGACACTCTCTAGAGTCCTGTCCCACTGTCCCAATGTCCGAGGAGACGAAGGCAGTTATCTTGTCCCATGACCTTGTGGCAAGGGAGATGGAGTTGCGCTGGGGGGTGGAAAGATTGGAGCGTCTGGTTGAGCCGGATGTGGGTCAAAAGTTCCTGTCCCAAAGAGAGAGGTTCAATGATGCTATCCAGCGTAATGATGAGCCAGGGATCAGGAAACATGGCGAGGGTATGATCAGAGCGTGGAAGGCCCTGGACAAAATGGCAACAGAGCAAGGCGCAAAGGTTATTGATCCTAATGACTATTGGGAAATGAGACATCCCAGGATGCCGGATGTTACTGTCCGACTTGTCAGGACCATGGAAGAGATGCCAAAGGATGCGCCAGGTGATGTAGCATATGTTAGCGCAGAGGAGTTGCTGGACTTTGTTCCGCCTATGGTGGTCAAGGCAAAGCAAGTCTTCCCTGGAGCAAGAGTGACTGAGTTGAAACCATCGGAGACAATGCCAGATGACCCAATCCCCTTTTGACGGTAAGCCAGAGATCAGGAAGTATAGCGTCCTTCCGGCAAGAGCCATTCAAGATGATAAGATGCACTGGACAACGCTGAGAGTTCTTGGTGCCATCTGTCTTTATACCAATGCTTATGGCATAGCGTGGCCATCAAGAGTGACCATAGCCAGGCATATTAGTCGAAGCACAAAGACCGTCAGTGTTCATGTTGGAAGGCTGATCAAGAATGGATACGTCAGAAAGCTACAACCAAGAGACTATCCGCCAACTATCAAGCCTAAGAACACCTGGAGAACCACAAGATACCAGGTCATGTTTGATGGGCCGCAGACTGAGTTGCCAAGCCGTGAGCAGTTCTGGAGTCCGAGGCCGAAGGTCGCAACCGAGCCAGCCGAAGAGAAGGCCATGAGCGTACCGCATATGAGAAGGGAGTCTGAGGGTGAAAATCCCGACTTTCGGATACTTGCACAAGCGTTCGTTTTGGGCATCGAGATGGCGTCCGGTCAGCGCAGATTGCCAGGTCCGAACCAGGACTTTGCCAGAGAGTTGGCAAGCCGTGGCGTCACTCCGGAACAGGTCAAGACTGCAACCGTTGATATGACTAGATCTAACCTCAAGTCCGGCAGAACGCCGCCTATGACATTAGAACAGGTGGCAAAATGGTCGGCACTATAATCGCTAGGATTACAATAGCCAAACGCTGGCTTCGCTATTGCAACAGGGGGCCTATGTTTATGCGTAAGTCCTTGATATTGCAGGAAAAGGCACCCTTCCCCTCCCCCCTCCGCGTGTGTGGTCGGGGGTCTCACTCAAAATTTTAGGAGATTTGCCATGAGCATTGATAAATACACAGACGCCATTGAGTCGGTAGCCGCAATCATTAGGGAGCGGAATATGAACTATGGGTCTCCATACGCCAACCATGTAGCTGTTGCTCAGTTGTGGTCGGTGTTGTTGCAGAAGGACGTTAGCCCGAATGAGGTGGTTATGTGCATGGTGGCGTTGAAGTTGTCCCGTTTGATCCATGAACCTACGCATGATGACTCCTGGGCTGATATTATTGGGTATGGCGGCATAGGCCGTGGGATTTCGGATATAGAGAAGGAGGTTGACAATGCGGTGTCCAGACTGCGGCCAAAAGAGTGATGTCTATGACTCACGGCCATTTGAGAATACAATCCGGCGGCGGAGGCAGTGTAAGTCTTGTGGGCATAAGTACACTACGTTAGAGGTGATTATGCCCCAGGTTGAACTGCCGAAGAAGGTTGTGGCTTTCAAGGCACCGCCCAGGCCTAAGGTTAAGAAGCCGGATATAGTGATTGTTGATTTTGATGATATGAGCGATGATGAGTTAGAGGAGGCGATGTTTAGTGGGAAAGTCAAGTTTGACGAAGATGAGTTGTAGGTTACAGGAGTTGTTTAAGATACCTGAGATACCGCATAGGCCTATCTTTGAGAAGAGGTGGGCGCATTTAAGGAAGGGTGCGTTTAATGTCAAAAAAACTGACAGTAAGAGAGATGCGTAAGGCTTTGGTCTTTGGGTCTGAGGATGAGCGTGAAGCGGTAAAACAAGAGTTAGCTATTCTTGCGTCATCTGATATTACTGAGGTGATGTCCTGGGATGAACAGGGACGGGTGTCGTTGAAGGATGCGAAGGATGTTCCGGCTCATGTTAGGCGTGGGATTAAGAAGGTGAAAGTGACGCCGACCAGGATGGGTAATGCCATTGAGGTTGAGATGCACGATAAGGTATCGGCTTTGCGGATGTTAGCGAAGCATCACGGGTTGTTAGAGCCAGGGCTTGAGAAGACTGATCGGCCATCGGTTCTAGGGATTAACTTACATGGGCCTATGGTCACAGAGTATGAGGAAAAGGATGGCGAGGACGAAAGCGGCGACTGATCGGTCAGCACGGCGTAAGGTTGATGCTGACGGTGTTTTTGGTGGGTTGAACTTAGATTTTTCTACCAGTCCCACGGTTTGGAGGTTTCTGTCGGATGATGCGTTTTTCCGTGGCTTGATGGGTCCGGTGGGGTCTGGCAAGTCGTATGCTAGTGCCGCTGAAATTATGTTGAGGGCGGTGAAACAGCCTGTGTCTCCGAAAGATGGGATTAGGTATTCAAGGTTTGTGGTTGTTCGGAACAGTTATCCGGAGTTGCGGACCACGACTATTAAGACGTGGCTTGAGTTATTTCCGGAGAATGTATTTGGTCCAATGCGTTGGAGTCCGCCATTGACGCATCACATTAAGTTACCGTCCAGGGGTGATGCCGCAGGGATTGATTGTGAGGTTATCTTTTTGGCATTGGATCAGCCTAAGGATATCCGGAAGTTGCTCAGTCTTGAACTCACGGGTGCCTGGGTAAATGAGGCCAGGGAATTGCCGCTTAGTATTGTCCAGGGCTTAACGCATCGTGTTGGGCGATATCCGACTAAGAGTAATGGTGGTGCCCCCTGGCGTGGGATATGGGCTGATACGAACCCTATGGCTGATGATCACTGGTGGCATAGGCTGTCGGAGCGTGAGCCTGTGCGTGGGAAGTATAAGTGGAATTTTTATAAGCAACCTCCTGGGATGATTGAGACGACCAGTGATGATCCTGAGGCTTTGCCTGGTGGTGGTAGGTTGTGGGTTAATAATCCTAAGGCGGAGAATGTTAGAAACTTGCCCCAGGGGTATTATGAGCAACAGATCGGGGACAAGGAGTTAGATTGGATTGAGTGTTATGTTGGCGGTAAGTATGTCTATGTGAAAGAGGGCAAGCCCGTCTGGCATGAGTATGATGACACGATTATGGTGGATAGCGATATTCCAGTTGATAACAGTTTGCCGCTTCATGTTGGGTTAGACTTTGGGTTGACTCCGGCGGCGGTGATTGGTCAGCGGTATGCGTCAGGAAAGTGGCATATTTTGGATGAGATTGTGACTGAGGATATGGGCCTGGAGAGGTTTGGTCAGATGTTGCTCTATGAGTTGAACATGAAGTATCCGAAGTTAGAGGTTAAGGTCTGGGGTGATCCGGCTGGTATGAAGCGTGATGAGATATTTGAGGTCACGGCTTTTGACCATTTGCGGACGATTGGTCTCCAGGCTCAACCTACGGCGTCTAATGACTTCCAGGTGCGGCGAGAAGCTGGTGCCGCTCCTATGTTGAGGCTTGTTGATGGCAAGCCAGGGTTACGGGTTAATGCCAGGTGTACCAGGTTGCGTAAGGCGTTGGCTGGTGGATATCACTTCAAGCGTGTTGGGATTAGTGGTGGGACTGACAGGTTTCGGGATGCGCCGAATAAGAATGACTCATCCCACGTTGGTGATGCGTTTGGGTATTTGTTACTTGGGGCTGGTGAGCATCGCCGTATTACCAGGGGTGTTGGTAATCGTAACTTTACTCCTACCGTTGCTAAGTTGGATTTTAGTGTATGGTAAATTTGCAACAGGTGTCCGAGTGGACGGGGTTGAGGGCTGTTGAGTTTCACTATGGGCATATCCATATGATGGAACTGACGGATATGACCAGGGAGACATCGAAGCATATTCCTGATTTTCCGCTTTACATTAAGGCCCAGGCGGAAGGAAACCCGTCTTTTAGCCTAATGTATAAGAATAAGTTGTTTATTTCATTTGGCGTTGTGCCATTTTGGGATGGCTTTGGCGAGGCCTGGATGGTGCCAAGCAAGCGTATTAATACTGCGCCAGTACCATTGGTAAGGGCAGGGCGTGGCTTTTTTCAGCACATTGGTACTGCTATGGGACTGCGGAGACTTCAATTCATGGTTCATTCACGTCACTTACAGGCTATCCGATTTGCGGAGACATTGTATTTTAAGAAAGAAGCCACGCTGGCTAAGTATGGGCCGGATGGTAGTGACTATCATGTGATGTCGAGGTTTTACGAATGAGTTTTTTATTTAGAACACCTAAGATGCCGGATATGTCTAAGTCCATTGAGATGCAGACTCAGGCAATGGAACAACAGACCGCTATCCTGGAGAAACAGGAAGAGCAACTGTTGTCTCAAGAGCAATCAGCCATGAAGAAGGCCCAGGCTACGGCCAAGGCAAGACGGCGTGGCCCATATCGGCTTTTGCTATCTTCTATGCGACCTGATGCCCAGACGGGGATCAAAGGGTCTAGCGGTATGCTAGGAGGCTGACATGAGTGCTGTTGTTAAGAAGGTGCGAAAGGCTGGCGAGAAGTTAGTTAAGAAAAAACTTACTGAAACCTTTGATGTTGTGACTGGCATGGATAAGGATGAGCGTAGAGCCGCTCTCTATGGCGAAATGATGCCAGCCCAGAAAGCCGCAATGGAAAAGGCTGAAGCGGCTCAGAAGGCGGCTATGGATAAACAAGAGGCTGTTCTCAAGCAACAAGAAGAGCGTCTCAAGGCATCTGAGGCCCAGGCCAAATCTGTTACTTCTGCGTCATCCCGTTCACGCCGCCGTGGCCGTTCAGCTTATCGCTTGTTGCTTTCGCCATATCGACCTAATGCAGTTAAAGGCGTATCTGGCCAACAGCAGACGCTAGGAGGCTGATATGAAACAAGTATGGGACAAACCCCGTCCGAAAAGTTTAGGCAAGCCTCAGGGGCTTTCTAAGGCCCAGAAGAAACGTGCTATGGATATGGCTCGTAAGGGTGGGCGGAAATATCCAAATCTGGTTGATAACATGAGGGCCGCCAAGTCATGACGCTGAAAAAGCATCAGAACCCTTCCGGCGGACTTAATGCCGCTGGCCGTGCCTATTTCAAGCGCAAGGAGGGGGCTAACTTAAAGCCTCCTGTTAAGAAGGGCGATAACCCACGCCGTGCCTCTTTCCTGGCTCGTATGGCTGGGAACTCTGGCCCAGAGCGTGATAGCAAGGGCCGACCCACCAGGTTGCTTCTTTCATTGCAAGCCTGGGGAGCATCATCTAAGGCTGACGCCAGGGCAAAGGCGGCGGCTATTTCTAAAAGGTTAAAAAAGAATGGCTGACAAACTTACCCCACAAGAGATATCCAAACGTGCTGATAAGGCTGATGCTAGAAAAGAGCAATGGCGCACAATCTATGAGGAGTGCTATGAGTTTGCCCTCCCCCAACGTAATCTTTACTCAGGCTACTATGAAGGTAAGACGCCAGGCCAAGATAAGATGGCCAGGGTATTTGATGCCACTGCCATTAATTCTACTCAAAGATTTGCTAATCGTATTCAGTCAGCTTTGTTTCCGCCATACAGAAGCTGGTGTCGCTTACAGCCAGGCAATGAGGTTCCTGAGGATCGTAAGAATGAGATTGGCCAGGCTTTGGATATTTACAGCGAGAAGATGTTTGAGATTATTCGGCAGACAAACTTTGACCTGGCCATGTCAGAGTTTCTCCTGGACCTTTGTGTCGGCACTGCGGTTATGCTTGTGCAACCAGGCAATGGTGATGCTCCGGTACAATTTACAGCCGTGCCACAATATCTTGTGAGCCTGGAAGAAGGGCCGCATGGTGTGGTTGATAACGTATATCGTAAGATGCGTATCCGTGTTGACGTGATTGAGCGTCAATGGCCTGATGCAAAACTGACTGATGAACTCAAGCGAAAGCTAATGGATAAGCCTGAGGAGGAGATTGAACTCCTGGAGGCAACAGTTTGGTCTGAGAAGATGCAGACTTATTGCTATCATCTGATTTACCAGAAGGATAAGAAGGCCGCTAACTCAGAAGAGTTAGTCTACCGGACTATGGAAGTCAGCCCCTGGGTTGTCGCCAGGTATATGAAAGTTGCTGGCGAAGTCTATGGCCGTGGCCCATTGGTCAGCGCATTGCCTGATATTAAGACGCTGAACAAGGTAAAGGAACTTGTGCTAAAGAACGCATCCATCTCAGTTGCTGGCGTCTATACAGCGGCGGATGATGGTGTTCTTAACCCACAAAACATAACCATTGCGCCTGGGGCTATCATCCCAGTAGCCCGTAACGGTGGACCTAATGGCGCAAGCCTTCAGCCATTACGCTCTGCGGCGGACTTCAATGTGGGTCAGTTGGTAATTAACGACCTGGTGATGGGCATCAAAAAGATGCTCCTGGATGACACTTTACCGCTTGATACACAGTCCGCCAGATCGGCGACAGAGATCGTGGAACGCATGAAGGAGTTGTCCCAGAACATGGGTGCCGCCTATGGTCGGATGATAACAGAATGTATGATGCCTCTGGTCAATCGTGTCCTGTATGTGATGGATGAACAGAACATCATTGATATGCCGCTGAAGGCTGATGGCAAGGTAGTTCGGGTTATCCCCGTGTCTCCATTAGCCCAGGCGCAGAACATGGATGATTTGCAAAACGTCTTACAGTTTATGCAGATAGCGGCTGGTGCCGGACCTATGGGTCAAGTGGCTATTAACCAGGATGCTATGCTTGACTACATCATTGATAAGATGGCGGTGCCACGGGCTGTTATAAACACCCCAGAGCAACGTGAGGCGATTATTCAAGAAATGCAGAACTCCATGGCTCAAATGCAACAACAGGGAGTGCCGCAACAATGAGCGATGACAGCGTATTTCAAACCTTAAACCCAGGCCATACAGATCGTGATGACCTGGATAGAACTTTCGTGCGATGCTTCTCCACGAAGGAAGGGCAAGCAGTTTTAGAACATCTCCGCAAAACAACCATTGAACAACCAACCTGGTATCCAGGCGAGGATGCGTCACATGGGTTTGCACGGGAAGGCCAGAACTCGATTGTCCGCGAAATAGAGAGGCGTATAACTAGAGGTCGTAACCTATGAATGATGAAAATTTGGCCGTGAGCGATAACTCAGAGGAAAATACTAATGAGCCGCAAACCGATAACCAAGAGCAATCAAATCTTCTAAATATCAAAGTAGATGAAGAAACCCCAGCGGAAGGCCAAGAGACTGAGGCAATGCCTCACCTTCAAGCCGAGGAGGCAGAAGAAGAGCCGATAGATTGGGGGGATAGACCAGACTGGATACCTCAACAATTTTGGTCTGATAGCGATGGCCCTGACGTTGAGGGTGTATTCAAAGCCTATAATGAAATCCGGACAAAGATGTCCCAGGGTCTCCATAAAGCCCCAAAAGATGGCAACTATGCCATGGACGTTATGACTGAGGCCGGTGTCCCAGAAGATGATGAAATGCTCCAGGGCTATCTCGATGTAGCCAAGAAGCATGGCATCTCCCAGGATGCGTTTAATGAAATTGCTCAGATGTATATGCAGGGCATGACTCAAATGACGCAAGCGGCAGAGACCACCCGACAGGAAGAGATGGCAAAGTTAGGTAAGGGTGCTGATAAGATTATTGATGAGACTGAGCGTTGGCTGACAAAGCTAGGGCGTTCTGGTGTTCTCAACAATAATGAAGTCGAGGCTTTGGCTGATGCTTCATCTAATGGTCACTTTATTAACGCCATCAATAAGATCAGGCAGTCCTATAATGAGTCCCCTATCCCAACCCTGGATGTCCAGGAGGGAGCCGCATATACCAGGTCTGATCTTGACTCCATGGTAGCTGACCCAAGATATGGCAAGGACATGGCATATACCAAACAGGTTGAGCGTGAATTTATGAAAGCCTTTGGTGAAGCCTAGAGCGTAACTACACCTAAAAATCATACGGTTGTCGGTTGTAAGCAAGTCTGAATAAGGCTATATTGCGTGTAACTGACAACCGTTTTTTGCGGCCAGTTCTCGCTAATCCGGCCCACCAGGACAACCGAAGCGATGTTTAACCCTATTTTAACTTCAAAAGGAGAAAGCAAATGGCCGTTTCTATTAGCAACGCATTTGTGACGCTTTTTGACAGTGAGGTGAAACAAGCCTATCAGGGTCAGCGAGCATTGGCTGGTTTGACCCGTGAACGCACTGTCGAAGGTTCAACAGTAAAATTCCCTAAGATTGGTAAGGGAACTGCAAGCATCCGCGTACCACAAACTGATGTGGTGCCTATGTCCACAACTTATTCGCAAGTGACTGCAACGATGGAAGATTACATCGCCGCAGAGTACAGCGATATCTTCAATCAAGCCAAGGTCAATTTCCAAGATAGAGCGGAATTGGTCCAGGTCGTATCAGGTGCTATTGGCAGACGTATGGATCAGGTAGTCATTGACGCCCTGGCCGCTTCATCTGGCACAAACACTGTCAGCAATGACATTGGTGGCACAGATACTAACCTCAACGTGGCAAAGCTACGGGCCGCTAAAAAGGCGATGGATGCTAAAAACGTCCCAGCCGAAGGCCGTGTGATCATTGCCCACGCCAATAACATGGACTCTCTATTGGCAGAAACAGCAGTCACATCAAGTGATTTCAACACTGTCAAGGCTCTAGTTACAGGTGAGGTTAACACGTTTCTTGGCTTCCGTTTTGTGTCTATTGGGGATCGTGACGAAGGTGGTTTGGCGATTGACGGTTCTAGTGACCGTATCGTTTATGCTTTCCATCGTGACGCTATGGGCCTCGGTATCGGCATGGGCCAGACAAGCCGCGTAGATTACATTCCAGAGAAGACCTCATTTTTGGTTGCCTCAATGTTCTCTGCCGGAAGTGTGGCTATTGATGCTGAAGGTATCACTAAAATCACTTGCCGTGAAAGCTAAGAGGAGATTGATCTATGGCTTATTCTGAAACTGGCTTACAGCCTATCGGTGGCCAAGCAAAGGCTGGTAGTGCGCCTCAGATGTGGTCTTACACCACCGCTGATGCTATCGCTACGGTCAACACCGCTGGCTACTTTAATGACGCATCTGATGTCCTCAAAGTAGGTGATCTGATGTATGTCTATGACAGCAACACTCCAACTGCCTCTTTGGTCATTGTTCTTAGCAATGCCTCTGGTGTAGTCGATGTGTCAGATGGGACAACCATCGCTGTTACAGATAGTGACTAACATTCCTCCCTGGGGCGGCTTCTCCCTGACGCCAGCCGCCCCTAACTTAGGAGAGACTTATGGCATCTGGTGATACAAAACTGTCTATTTGCTCAGACGCTTTGATAATGCTGGGTGCCAAACCTCTCTCTTCTTTTTCTGAGGGTACTGATGCGGCTCAGATATGTGACCGCCTATATGATGATATTCGAGACAGCACTCTAGGGATGTTTCCCTGGACGTTTTCTTTTAAGAAGGTGCAACTGGCTCGGACAATCAATACCCCTGTTAATGAGTTTTTATATGAATACCAACTGCCTGGTGATCGCCTAAATAATGTAAGAGCGGTCTTTAATCAGGGCACGTCTGGGGCAAAGCCAATCCAATATGGTTGGGAAATTATGGGTGACAAACTTCTGTCCTCTGAAGAGTCTATTTATGTTGATTATCAGTATGCTCCATCCGAGTCAGAATTGCCTACATACTTTATCCAACTGCTAAAATATATGATGGCCTGGAACATTGCGGAAACCGTAACTGACCAGATAACCAAAGCGGACTACTTCAAAAACATTGCGACTGGTACGCCGTCTGAGAATATGCGTGGAGGCTTCTTCCGCGTAGCCACCTCTATCGACAGCCAGAACCGCCAGATAGAGGCGATAGAGGATTACAGTCTGATATCGGTTAGAGGATGAGCCGACTTGTTTCTATCCAAACAAACTTTGCTGTCGGTGAGATTGATCCGCTACTCCGCGCCAGGATTGACCTAAAGCAATATTACTCAGCCTTAGAGACGGCTAAGAACGTCATCATTCAGCCCCAGGGTGGATGTAAGAGGCGCGAAGGCTTGCGCTATATCATGACCCTGGATAGTGGAGCGGCTAACGGTGTTCGGTTAGTTCCGTTTGAGTTTAACACTGATGATAGCTATATGTTTGCCATTACGCCAGGCAAGCTATATGTTTTTAGAGATGGCGTTTTAATTACCAACATCAACGCCTCTGGTAACGATTACCTGGCAATACCTGAGATTACTGCGGCTATGTTGCCTGAGTTGCGTTATGCCCAGTCCGCTGACACCATTATTTTTGTTCATGAGGACCTGGCTCCACTCAAACTGGTGCGAGGCGCGACTAACGCTGATTGGACAAAAACCACTATCGCTTTTGATTACATCCCACGCTATGCTTATGCTTTAGACTTTCATAATCCGAATTATGACATTACGCCGTCTGCCACGGTTGGAAATATCACTCTTACTGCGTCAAGCGTTACTACCGATACTGGCACGGCCCAGGCTGGTGGGGCTGATACGATTACGCTAAAAGCGGCCACAAGTTATACCAGTGACGACCAGCCGAATGGGATGTTTATCAGGATCACCGCTGGTACGGGTGCTGGCCAAGTCAGGCACGTTGAGGATTATGTCGCATCAACTAAAGTTCTAACGGTGTATCCGGCCTGGGACACGGCTCCTGATGCTACATCTCAATACTCAGTCAAAGCCTTTGGCACTGCTATGGTCGGCGAATACGTTAATGTTACAAATGGCTTTGGCCGCGCCAGGATCGTGGAATATGTCAGCGACACAGTTGTTAAGGCATATGTCGAGATATCATTCTTTGACACTGATACCATCTCATCCGGTGACTTTGAGACTGAGCATGGTTATGAGGACGCCTGGTCTAACACCAGGGGCTGGCCTAAGGCCATAACTTTCCATGAAGGCCGTCTATGGCTTGCTGGCTCTGGGTCACTGCCATCAACCATCTGGGCATCCAGGGTTAATGACTTCTTCAACTTTGATAAGGGGGAGAGTCTGGACGATGCGGCCCTGGAGGCGACAATCTCGACCTCCACGCTCAATAGCGTAACAGACATCTTCTCAGGCCGTGACTTACAGATATTTACGACTGGCGGTGAGTTCTACGTCCCCCAGGCTAATCTGGACCCTATCACGCCATCTAACTTCATTGTGAAGATTGCAACCCGTAATGGCTCAAAGTCAAACGTGCCGATTGTCGGCGTTGATTCCGGCACTCTGTTTATTCAGCGTAAGGGCAAGTCGCTAAACGAACTAGCCTTTACAGATACAGAACTGGCTTACAACACCAGCAACGTGTCAATGTTATCCGGCCATTTGTTTAAGACGCCGAAGGACATGGCCATCCGCCGCGCTACCTCTACTGATGAGAGTGACCGTTTGATGATCGTTAATGATGATGATGGCTCACTAATTGTCTTCTCATTGCTCCGGTCCCAAGAGGTTACGGCTCCGGCTGAGTTCACAACTGATGGTGCGTTTGAGGCCGTAGGTGTAGATGTTGACACCATTTATGCAGTGGTCAAACGCACAGTGGATAGTGTTGACTATTACTTTGTGGAGTATTTCGACAGCATACTTCACCTAGATAGCGCAGTCCAGGCGTCAGGTGTTGCCTCTACGGCTTCAGCGGCTCACCTGGACACTGAGACGGTTAAGGTTATCCTGGATGGCATTGTCCAGCCGGATGAGACCGTCACAAGCAATACCGTAACTTTTGACCGTGATAGTGTGACTGGCTATGAGGTTGGTCTGGCATATGATGTTGAGATCAAGACATTACCAGTTGAGCCTCAAATACAGTCTGGTTCATTGCGTGGTTTTAAGAAGCGCATCCTTGAGGTTAATGCTGAAGTCTTTGAGACACAGGCTATGACAGTTAATGGTGAGCAAGTAGCTTTCCGGCAATTTGGGGAGGGCAATCTTGATGCCGCAGTTACGCCATATACAGGCGTTAAGACCGTTGGCCCAATCCTTGGTTTTAGCAAAGAGGGCCAGATAACCATAACCCAAAGCGTCCCGTTAGATATGACGTTGCTTGCTTTGGACTACAAAGTGTCAGTGGGGCAGTGATATGGAATATGTAGCAATAGCGGCGGCAGTAGCAGGGGGTATAGGCTCATACACTATGGGTCGTGCCCAGGCTAAGTTATATGGTGCCCAGGCTAGACAAGCTGAATTACAGGCAAGGGCACAGGCACTGCGGTCCCGTGCAGAGGCTATTAATCATATGCGTAATGGAGTTGAGGTTCTCAAGAATGTTGCCCGTAATATGGCGACTATAAACGCTAGAGCGGCGGCTGGGTCCATTGATCCATTTTCCGGCTCTGTCCAAAACCTGGCTATGTATAATATGGGTAAGGGTGTTGCTGACTTCTATACGACCAGAGAAAATCGTCAGATGGCTGAGTTAAATGGTAAGATCATTGAGGCATCAGGGGCTATGCAATCTGCACAATATATAGCCGCTGGGTCTATGGCGAAGCGTCAAGGCTTTATCAACATGATATCTAGTTTTGGCCAGGCGGCGTATATGGGGTCGCAAGTTGCGCCGTATAACCCAAGCACCCCAACATCTCCAGTCCCGACAGGAGGGACAAGCGCACCAGCGAATATGAGTTATATTAACGCCCCAGCCTACCAGGGGTATGGGTTCACCGGAGGCAAGTAATGGCAGATTTATTTGACAGACTAACATATCAGCCAGTTCAGACGACTGCCCCATCAGGTGTCCCATCCATCGACTTTGCCGCTGGTCGTGAGGCAGTTCGGACGCAAGAGACATTTACTAATGCTATGAACCGGATTGCTGACTTTGCATTTAAGGATGCACAACGTACTGCCCAAATCAGAGGTGGTATGGCTGGGGCAGAAGACCCCCGTGGCACTCTCCTTGACCTACAAGGCCGCGACCCAGCAACTTTGAATATTCCAGAAGCGGCGGCTTATGAGGCGGCTGTTAAGGGCCTTAGCACACAAATCCAGGTTGAGGCCAAGTCTGTTATGGGCAGAGAGTACCTGGAGTCAATGAAGCTGGGTGAGACCCCAGATCAACTGGCAGATCGCTTGGACGCCGTGACTGTTGGTTATTCTGATGTTGTTGGTATGCTTTCACCTGATGCGGCTCAGAATGTAACTCTCCGGCTAGATGATCAACGTAACGCTCATTATCTTAATTTCTCTGAAGACTACCTCAAGAAAGAAAGGGTCAAGGCCAGAGCGGTTGGTGCGTCTCAGTTAGAGGAGATGAACTTTGCTATTGAGGATATGGCTCGTTCTACCCTGGGCGACATAGACAAGTATATAGATGAAAGCGCAAACAATATCTATGAGATGCTAATTGGTCAGGAATACTCAGAAGAGGAAGCCGCCAATGAAGTCTTAAAAGCAAAGCGCAGGGCACATACGGCAAGGCTTAATGGCGCATATGATCGCCTTGAGACCATAGAAGAAAAGATACAGTTTGCCGATGAACTGGCTGACAGTATTGGTGATGAGGGTGGGCTTGCTAGAGGTCTTCCTGATGCTACCGCTGAAGCCTTGGCAAATAAGTTTAGGGTTTCGGCAACAAGAGAACAGAGTGCCCTTAATGGTGAGATATCTAATCTTGGCCAAGATATTCAAACCAATGTTCTAAATATAGTAAGTTCCGCTGGTATTCCTAGTCAGAAAACTATTAAGGATATCAATTCAAGGATTGCGGCTTTAGAAGAGGCTGGTGCTGACAAGGGAAGGATTGCTGAACTTAAAGAAGCCGTGACTATGGCAGAGGAGAATATAGACTATCTCCGCAACGTCAAAGACTTTAATCTTGACCAACTTCAAGCAGAGCATGATCGGTTAGAGTCAGCTATCGTAGAAGAAGAGATGGCAACGCCTAGCGATATGATGCGCTTTAAGATTATTAAGAGCAAGCTAAGTTCTGCCGTCTCTGAGGCTAATGCACAAAATACAGCCTGGGGTAAATCTGCAACAGCTATTAACCAAAAGATTGATGATGTGCAAAAAGTTATTGACGACTTCCGGCCTATTGATGCCGATCAAGTCCAAAATATAGGAGATGACATCCAGGCTTTGCGCGAGTCCGGCGCACCAGAGGAATTAGTGACTGCTCTTGAAAGCGAATGGAATATTATGTCTAGTCGGAGCGAGATGTTTAATGATCTTGCTAATGATGACGCTCTAACTTTTGAGGCAAAACTTAATGCTTTCCGCACTGAAGCGATGAAAGATGGCCTGACAACAGAAGAGAATGAGATACTCAATTTGATGGAAGGACGCCTCACTGCAATGCAGACAGGCCTCAACAAGGACCCACTATCTTGGGCAAATGGCTCCGGCGTTATAACTCTTGACCAAAGCCTGGTCGGCACCATTCTTAACCCTGAGGCTGATGTCACCTCTCCAGAGGTCCAGGCAGTTATCCAACAGCGCAAAACAGATGCTAATGCTGTTGTTTCTCACTACGGGGTGCCTCGCCGGATGCTGACTGATAGTGAGGCAGACCAACTAGCAACTGCTATTTCTGATGCGCCGATTGAGCAACAAGCATTTGTTTTGGGGCGTGTCGTTGCCGCGTTTGGCCCTGACTCAATAGATGCTCTCAAAGTGTTAAACAAACAAGCACCGGAACTAGCTCATATTGGAGGCCTTATTGTGACGGGCACTCCTCAGGACATTATAGCCGTTGCGCTGAAGGGTCGGTTGATTAAGAAGGGCCTGGAAGATAGAGCCCCAGGTGAATTGACAGATATGGCGGCATATCGATCTGAGGTGCTTGGCGGTCTGGAAGAAGACCCAGGCATGATCACAACTGTCAATAATATCCGCCTGGTTGCTGATTTCATCTATCTGGGCCAGGGTGGTAGTACCGGACAAAGGTTTGACCGCAACAAATACAAAGCCGCTATTCAATCTGCGGCAGGAGCCGTTACTATCAACGGTGAGGTTTTCGGCGGTATAGATGAGCATAATGGCCGCCCTGTTATTATACCAAAAAACATACAACAAGGCACATTGGATGAAGTGATGAATTTTGAGTCAGACGATGAGTTTCTGGCCCTTGCTGTTATCAAGACTGGTCCATATCAGTATGAAGCATATGATCGGATGCCTGTCGGGACCGTCAATGAACTGTCTGTGTCAATAGATGATATTGAAGACGCTCAACTTATTTCAGTAGGTGATGGCATTTACGAATTGATGATAGACGGCCATACCTTAATGCGTCCGGACAATATGAACCGCCCATTTATCATTGACCTCAAGAGGGCTCCTTAATGACTATCTTCTTTGAGGATTACACTAACTCAGGAATAGGCCGCACCCCGAAGGAATACGGCGGTGAAGAGATAGGCTTTATGCCAGCCCTCAAGATGCAGTTCCAGGAAAACCGGATCAGCCAACTGTCAGATAGTAAGACGCGGCTTCTGGAAGACGAATTGTCAGACCTGACGCTTGCCCTCAAGGAAAGAGAGGATATCGACTTCTTTGTCCCCGATGAGTTGCGCGATTACCTTTATGTGCCAGGTGAAGGCTTCATCAAGTCAGATAATGCTGACCATCCTGTGATTCGAGAAAACAACGCCAGGTTTAAAATTGAAGACACGCTCAAGCATATCCAGTCACGGCCTGACCTATATCCTGAGTTTCAAGACCTGACAGTAGATAGTGTATATGAAAGCGTCTATAAACGGGCTCTGGAGTCCATGGGCAAGGGCCAAGAGATTTCCGATAGGTCTACTATGCTGGGGACCATAGGCGGCTTCCTGGGCAGTTCTGGGGCCATGGTAACGGATCCTGAGTTTGCAGGAGTTATGTTCACCAGTCTAGTTGCGACTAAAGGGTTAGGCGGTTTTACTACTCAATCCCTGGGTCGTCAGATGTTGGTTGAAGGTATTGTTGGCGCAGGGGCTGAAGCATATACACAATTTACTGTAATGGATTGGTATAAAGAATTAGGAATTGATTATACTTATAAAGACTTTTTTTCGGCGGTTGCAACTGGTGGCCTTATCGGTTCGTCCTTGCCCCCAGCGTTCAAAGGCGTAGGCACTGGCGTCCGGCTAACTTCTGACCAGGTAAAGAAGGGCCTGGATGTGTTTGCAGAGGCTGGTTATATCCCAAGGAAAAACGCTGATGCCGCTATCCATGCGACAGAAGGGGTTGAGGCCTTGACTAGCGGCGTACCTCTTGAGGCTATCATGCCTGACACTTTTATGGAGAAAGCCCCTCCTGTGGTGCGGCCTATCAGGGCAGAGGATGAACTGGACATAATTAATTTTGAGTTGGATGACCTCAAGATGGCTCAGACTCATATGACTATGGACGACCTCTACGCTAAAGCCCCTGGCTTGCAGGATGATCTGGTAGCAACTGGGGTCCGTATCCAGGCTGATTTAGGCGTTACGTTTAAGAATCCTGGGATCAAAGAACTAGCCACTTCCCAGGAGAAAATGGTCCGAAGGAAATATAAAGACACGCGGCAACTGACCGATGTTGTACGGGGTGGCTTCTTGGTCAACACTGCAAAGCAAGCCGATGAGGTTGTTGCTAAACTAGCGCAGTCATACAAGGTTATAGACGAAGGCTGGCATATCACTAATGATGGCTATTTTGACCGTAAGGTCGCCGTTGTGTTTAATGATGGGACTGTTGGTGAAGTACAGATCTGGTCTCCTAAAGTCTTTGAGGCTAAGACTAAAAAGGGTGGCGGCCATGACATCTATAAAAAAGCCAGGTCAGAAACAGACGCAGTCAAGCGTGAAGCACTTATCAATGATATGCGAAAGCTATATGCTAAGGCTCTCAAGGGAGAGCATCAGTCTTTTGTAAATTTGGTAGGGATACTAAACGACCCGAAACTTTTAGAGAAGATACGCCGGAAAGCATCAGCGGAAGAGATTACTGCCGCAGTCGATGAAACATCCATTGCGTCTACTTCTTCCCAGTCACCACCTGGCTCAATAATGGCCACGGCTTCTGAGGCGTCTGACATTACGATTGCAGGGCGTCCATCCCAGGACGTGAAAACAGGTTTTGCCATTGGTGATACTCCTGCCGATATGATAGGACAAGAGGCGTTTAGCGTCAAGAACTTCATTGCTCACCAAGCTAGGGCTGAAGATGCCATTAATAAATTGGACCAGGGCCTGACTCCAGATGAGACGCCAAGCAACATCAGCAAGCGGCCCATGCCGGAAGAGACAATGGTTGAAGAGCCAGATGTGCAAAAAACTATTGATCAGGTTGAGGAGTCATCAGACTTTGCCAACATGGCCGATGATGAGGTATTATATATTGATGCCATGGAAGGTGATGAGCCTATTACCAGGCAGATGACTGGCGCGGAGGTCAAAGCCGAATTAGCAAGGGATGAAGCAATGATTGATAGCTTATCAAGGTGTGTAATTAGATGAACTTTTTAGATTGTATTGATAATGCTCAAAAAGACGGACAGCTTTCAAAAGAGCAAGCTGACAAAGCCCGTCAAATGTTTATTGAGTTCCAGGTTCATAATGAGGCTAACCTTCAAATGCCAAAAATACAGGCTGAAGCAAAAGCCAGCCAGGATACGTTTGATGTCATTAAGTATGAGGCCTCTGAGCGTAAACGCCGGATGATCCTTCAACGTGCTGTTCAACGCCGCGCCTTAAATGATATTGCTAGTTATAAAGGCACTAATAAAGGCGAGGCTTTGATTGCTCTCCTGGAGCGCGATGGCACTGGCAAAAGCCCATACTCTAATGTTGCAGGACGCCAGGCGGCTCTAAGGGGTATGGCTCATGGCATGATGGACAATATTCTGTCTGACTTGCGTAAGACCAAGGTCCTGGGCCGGACAACCCGTACCGCTAGGGCAAAGTCTACATCTATGGTGCGTGAGATCTTTGGTGAGAATACAGGAGATCAAGCGGCAAAGGAATTGGCCCAAGCCTGGCAAAAAGCCTCTGAGTTTCTGCGTCTATCTTTTAATAAGGCTGGTGGTGATATACCAAAACGCAAAGACTGGGGGATGCCTCAAGTCCATGACAATACAGCTATTAGGAAAGCTGGCAGAGAAAAATGGAAGCAATATATTCGCCCACTACTTGATGCTGAAAATATGACCAGTTTCCGGACTGGTAAATCTATGACAGTTCTTGAATTTGAGGATATGTTGGATGAGGTTTGGGAAACTATTGCCACTGATGGGTTCTCAAAAGTTAGTGAGACATCGACCGCTGGCCAGGGCAAGTCTCTTGCAAGACGCCGCCAGGACCATCGTTTTCTCAAGTTTAAGGACGCAGACTCCTGGCTTAAATATCAGGAGGAGTTTGGTGGCGGTGATGTATTCTCTATGATGATGAGCCATATCGACACTATGTCCCGTGACGCGGCTCTTCTGGAGATCCTTGGCCCTAACCCCAACTCAACCATTAAGTTCCTCAAGACTCAGGTCACAAAGCAAGCCAAAGAGATTGATGCTCAACGCGGTAATGACAAGATGTCTAAAAAACTAACAAAAACATTTTTTACATTTGACAATATGTTTGACTACATTACGGGTGCATCTCACGCCCCAGTCCATGAAGGTGTAGCTAGAACATTTGCCGGATTAGGCAATATGCTAACTTCTGCTTATCTTGGGTCAACATCAATCTTGGCGGTTATGACAGATCCTAATTTCACCAGGATTGCAAAGCGTATGGCTGGGATGCCACTTTTCAAATCATCTATGACCAAATCCCTGGGGATGATGACATCCAGGAAGGTGACTAAACAACAAGCCATACGCCTGGGTCTTATTGCTGAAAACTGGTCTTCAGTGGCGTATGGCCAGGCCAGATATGCAGGGGATGTAATGGGTGGCAGAGTATCAGAGGCCATCTCTAATGCGGCCATGAATATATCGCTCTTATCTCCATTCACTCAAGCCGGACGTTGGGCCTTTGGCATGGAGTTTATGGGTTTCATAGCTGACAACGCCAAAAAATCCTGGTCAGAGTTGCCGCAAGAGTTTCAAAGCACAATGACTAGATATGGTATTACTAGGGATGCTTGGTCAAAACTTGCAGATGTGGAGCCATATCAATATAAAGGGGCCACTTTTCTGCGTCCTGATGACGTTATGGAGTTGGATCGTGACCTGGCGTTTAAGATGCTGGAGATGGTCCAGGGCATGACTAATCTGGCTGTTCCTACTGCGTCAGTCCGGAGTCGCACGGCTTTGGTCAGTAACACACGGGCAGGGACGTTGACTGGTGAGATTGCCAGATCGTTTGCTATGTTCAAAAACTTTCCGGTCACATTCTATCAGAACAACATTAAAGCCGCGATATTCCAGAATAATAAAAAGCGCATGGCATCTATTGGCGCAGACTTATTGATTACGTCTACGGCTATGGCGGCATTGGCTATTCAGTTGCGTGAGATTACTAAAGGTCGTGATCCTTTGTCTATGGATACCCCTGAGTTCTGGGGCAATGCCATTCTAACTGGTGGCGGCCTGGGCATCTTTGGAGACTTTCTATTCGCAAACGTCAATCGGTTTGGCGGTGGCCTAGCAGAAACAACATCTGGGCCAAGAGTCAGTTTTCTCAATAGCTTGCGTAATCTGACCATTGGCAATGTGTATCAGTTTATTCAAGGTGAAGATACAAACATTGGCCGCGAGTCAATTATGTTTTTTGGCCGCAATATGCCTGGCGCATCAACTTGGTATTTGAGACTAGCTATTGAGCGCACGATTATGGATCAACTGCTTCTAGCCACTGATCCGAAAGCACATAGAAGGTTCCGCACATTAGAACGCAACAGAATAAGAGATTATGACCAAGAGTATTGGTGGAGGCCAGGTCAAGTCACTCCTGATAGACCACCTAACATCATGGGCGTAACAGGTGGCTAGGTTGATTAGCAATTTCCTGGCTTTTATGGTAAAACAACCAAAGGCCGTGAGGTGTAAAAATGGCAGATTATAGTATCAATGCAGTAACTAGACGGGCAGTGTTCAGTGGATCGGCTGGCACGGGACCTTACGCATTTACCTTTGAAATACTTAGCCAGACTGACCTGGCCGTCTATTTTAATGCTCAGGTGTTGACCCTTACCACTGATTACACGGTGACAATCAACGCTAATGGGACAGGCAGTGTGACTATTGTGGTTGGCACTAATGTCCCCACAACACCTGACGCAGATGATCAGATCGTTATTGTTGGTGGTCGTGACATTGAGCGGACAACTGACTTTGTGACGGCTGGTGATTTAAGAGCCGCGTCTCTCAATGAACAGCTTGATAGCCAGATCATCATGATCCAACAGATCAGTGAGGAGAGTAGTCGTGGCATGAGGGCACCAGTCTTTGACCCTGCCCTAGTGGCTGACGGCGGTGTTGTTGATATGACGCTCCCTGCCAAGGCATCACGGGCTGGCAAGACTCTGGCTTTTGACTCCAATGGTAATCCGGTTGTCGGTGAGGATATCGGTAACTGGCGTGGAGACTGGGCGGCGGCTACATCATATACGGTTCGTGACCTGGTGAAAGACGCCAGCAACTACAATGTTTATCGTTGTAACACGGCTCATACATCTTCCGGCACTACTCCCATCAGTTCTAACGCTGACTCCGCTAAGTGGGATTTAGTGGTTGATGCGGCTTATGCGGCGACCCAAGCCACTAATGCGGCGGCCTCTGCCTCTGCGGCGGCAACCTCGGCTACAAATAGTGCGACTTCAGCGTCATCTGCGGCATCCTCAGCCTCATCTGCATCGTCTTCAGCCTCATCCGCATCAACAGCACAGACAGCGGCAGAAGCGGCACAAGCGGCGGCTGAACTTGCATTAGACAACTTCACTGACACCTACCTTGGAGCATTTGCTTCAGACCCAACGGTGGATAATGATGGTAACGCACTGACTACTGGCGACTTGTATTTCAACACAACCAGCAATGAGTTGAAAGTCTATAACGGTTCAGCTTGGCAGACTGCGGCAGTGTCTACGGCTGGCTTGCTGACATCTGCTAATAACCTGTCTGACGTTGCTAGTGCGGCTACGGCTATTGCAAACCTTGGCATCAGCGCAACTGCGGCAGAGTTAAATGTTCTTGATGGTATCACTGCAAGCACGGCTGAATTGAACTACACTGATGGCGTTACTAGCGCAATACAGACACAGCTAGACGCAAAGCTGGCATTAGCTGGCGGCACGTTAACTGGTGCGGCTATTGGCTCAACAGACACAGACACAACAAACACTGGCAACGTCACGCTAGACTTTAGCGCAAACCAGAACTTTGTGTTGACGCTGACAGGCAATGTCACGCTAGACAATCCCACAACTGAGCAAGTCGGTCAGTCAGGCTTCATCGTATTTATACAGGATGGTACTGGCGGCAGAACAGTTAGCCTTGGCACTGACTATGAAACGGCTGGCGGTGCTGGCATAACACTTTCATCGGCGGCTTCAACAACAGATATTGTGCCATATGTCGTTGCGGCTAGTGGCAGAATATTACTGGGTGCGCCACAGTTGGCGTTTGCATAATGAGCATTACAGGTTCAGAACAATGGATGTATTCATCTGGTCGTGAGTTCTACGACTTCCCCATCGAGCAGTCATTACGCTTTGAGGATGGCGACAGCGCATATCTAAGCCGCACACCAGCAACGGCTGGTAATAGAAAAACATTTACTTATAGCACTTGGGTCAAGCGCGGTAACTTAGGCTTAAAAACATTTATATCCGCTGGAACTGGAGATACTGCCAGAACACTTCTTTTCTTTGATGGAAGTGACAAGATAGTTTTCGGTAATAATACTGGTAGTGGTTATTTTGGAACGCAAACAAATGCTGTCTTTAGGGATGTTTCCGCTTGGTATAATATTGTGTTTTCTATTGATACAACTCAAGCAACCACAGCGGATAGAGTTAAGATATATGTAAATGGCGTTCAACAGACGGATACATCAGCTTGGAATAGTGGCTACATAGCACAAAACTCTGATACATATATAAATAACACAAGCCCACAGGTTATTGGCTCAAACCCTCTATATGGTGTTCGTGATTTTTATGATGGGTATAAGGCCGATATTACTTTAATTGACGGTCAAGCCCTAGACGCTACCAGCTTCGGCGAGTTTAAGTCTGGCATCTGGATACCAAAGGACACGTCAGGGCTAACGTTTGGCACGAACGGTTTCCGCTTGCAGTTTGGCGACACGACTGAGGCTAGTGGGTTTAATACTGTCACTTGGACAGGTAACAATACAAACGGTGGTAATGCTGTTGGGGGCGTGGGTTTTTCACCGGATATGGTCTGGGCAAAATCTAGGTCGGATGCTTACTCCCCGTTGATTTATGACAGTATCCGTGGGACTGGTGCAACTGCTGAATTAAAAACAGATGGGACTGAAGCTGAGGGCGGCTCAAGTTCTAGCGAACGTGGTTACTTAAATTCGTTTGATGCAGATGGTTTTAGTTCTGTTGTAGGTTCAAATGGAGATAACCTATATTTCAATCAATCTGGTCGCAACTATGTAGCTTGGACTTGGGACGCTGGCTCTGGTTCACCAGCAAGCAACACTGATGGTGACATAACTAGTACGGTGAAGGTCAATACAGATTACGGTTTTTCTATAACATCCTATACTGGGTCTGGTACAAATGGCGACACAGTAGGTCACGGTTTAGGTGTTGCGCCGAATATGTACATAGTAAAAAGCAGGGATAATGCTAGAGATTGGCGAGTTTACCATTCATCACTAGGGGCGACTAAAGCTATACAGTTAAACAAAACTGATGCCGCAAATACATCCTCTGCCTTCTGGAATAATACTGAACCAACATCTTCAGTTTTTACCATTGGTTCTGTGACTACTGTAAATGGAAGCGGTGAAGATTACATAGCGTATTGTTTCGCTGAAAAAACTGGCTACTCATCTATCTCTAGCTACACAGGTGATGGGACAACTGATGGCTCTAAAACAATAACAACAGGATTTAAACCAGCCTTTGTGATGATGAAAAACGCATCAACAGGTAGCACTAACTGGCTTATGTTTGACAACACAAGAGAAACAAAGCCAACTATTGAACTTGAACTAAACGCTAACAACAGTAACGCTGAAGGCAATAACGGCAGAGATGTAACATTTACTGACACTGGATTTACTGTCGCTGGTAATAACAACATCAATGGTAATGGCGATACATATATCTATATGGCCTTTGCAGACACACGCAATGCGGCGTTCTGGCGTGACACTTCTGGTCAGGGCAATGACTGGCAACCAAACAACCTAGTGTTCAGCGATGTTGTGCCTGATAGCAGTACGAATAACTTTGCTACTTGGAACACTTTAGACAGATACAATTACAATGCGCCATCAGAAGGCAATCTTCGTGCTTTAACCGCTGGCAATAATGGAACGCAAGCCGCAACATTCGCTGTATCATCTGGAAAATGGTATTGGGAAGTTAGAAACGGAACTGCTGGCTCTGCCAGTCTCTACAGGTTTGTTGGCATTGCAAAAGAAGAAACAAACATATCTTCAACTCCATACCTAAACACTGATTGTTATTTATATTATTCTAATGGTGATAAGTATAATGGGAGTGGTGTATCTTATGGTGATAGCTGGCAAGCTAATGGCGATACAATAGGTGTTGCATTTGATGCAGATAATGGGGCTATTTGGTTTAGTAAAAATGGCACTTGGCAAGCAAGCGCAACAGCGGCTGAAATAGCGGCTGGCACTACAACTAATGCCGCATTTACTGGCTTATCAGGCACATTTGTTATGATGGTCAGTAGGACTGGCGGCACATCATCCAATGACCCACATCACGCCAACTTTGGTCAGGACAGCACATTCGCTGGCGCAACTACGGCTGGCGGCAATGCAGATGATAATGGCTACGGTGATTTCAAGTATGCACCACCGTCTGGTTTCTTATCCTTGTGTTCAGCCAATCTGCCAACAGGTGCGATAAACACGCTGAACGATGAAACGCCAGAGGATTATTTCAATACGGTGCTGTATAGCGGAAATAGTACAAACAACACACCTATTACTGTGGGTTTCCAGCCGTCAATGACGTGGATTAAAACAAGGAATGTCGTGCGTGACCACAGACTGATGGATGCAGTTAGAGGCGCAACCG
>Ga0255779_1000853_pt1 | contig 36703 bp, 24 predicted proteins | sample 011ome_21_FD_179977 | JGI IMG/M metagenome (GOLD analysis project Ga0255779, IMG submission 179977) | Coastal salt marsh microbial communities from the Groves Creek Marsh, Skidaway Island, Georgia - 011508AT metaG (version 2) | ecosystem: Environmental > Aquatic > Marine > Intertidal zone > Salt... | reverse complement strand
GTGTTGCAGCAGTAGTAGCGCTAAATGCAACTAGTGGGTGCATCATGTATGCATCAGCATCAGCAGATGAACCACCCCACTCTTCGATAGAAGCGCGGATACCGTTCTCGTAGTGCGTAGCAGCATCGCTAGCACCAGCCCAACCTGCAACAGCAGCGTGAGCCATCAAGAACTCAACTTCTACGTAGCTGATCGCAGCGTGAGACCAAGTTGGATCTTCCAACGCAGTTCCTGGCTGTGAGTAGTCGTAGTAGTTAACTTGGAATCCGTGAGGAGCACCAGTTACAGAATCAGAACCACCTAGGTTTTTGAAGAAACCAGCACGACGCGGATCCATCAAACCGTTCAACACATCACCTAGAGTCGCTGAGGCAACGTAGTCAGTACGACCACTTTGAACCAATGTTTCCCACATTGGGTGAGTGTGAGGAGGCGCTGAAGAGTAGTACAAACGCATGTCATCAGCAGATGAAGTGAATACACCACCAGCGATTGCTTTCTCACCCCAAGTTTTTGCAGCAGCAGCGTCGTATCCAATCATACGAACAGCCATACGCAACATCAAAGAGTTCGCAGCTTTCTTCCAAGCAGCAGCATCACCACCGTAGATGATATCAGATGAACCGAATGTGTTTGAACCGCTTAGATCAGCTATCGCTGCGTCTAGACGAGCCAAAAGGTCCATGTAGATTGCACTACCAGCATCATACTTAGGAACATTTGTTTCGCTCAATGCCTCAGAATAAGGAACATCACCAAACAAGTCCACCAAGTACTGGTAAGCCATAACTTCCATTACTTCAATGGCACCGATAGAAGCAGCTTTAGCAGCTGCACTTTCTGGGCCGTTCATAACAGCAGTACGTGCTTCTTCACAGTCACGAATAACAGTTACGTACATACGCACGAAAGTGCTTCCGTTTACATCACGCTCGTTCAAATTGAAGTTTGACTCGTCAACGTAAGTAGTCTGCGTCCAGTGCTGAGACCAAAGACGCAAGTTGTTCAAGTTCACATTTTGTACAGCATCAAAGTCGTAGTAACCCATTACTGCGTTAGCAAACAAGGCACCAGAAGGTACGCTCTCAGGAGCTTTGCCGTTCTTGTTAAGGTCGCTTAGATCGCTAGTACAAGAAGTGATTGCGAGTGCTGCAGCTGCAGCGAATAATAACTTTTTCATATCTCGTTTACTTCTTAGAATTTAACTCTTAAGTTCAAACCTACTTCACGCAATGTTGGGTATGCACCACTCTGGTATCCTTGTACGTTACCTGCACTCAAACCAGCTTCTGGATCAGAGTAAGGAGTGTTCTTGTAAAGAATAGCCAAGTTGCGGCCTACCAAGCTTACATCAACACCAGCAACAGGTAGATCACCCAATTTGCTAGAAGGAACTTGGTAAGTCAATGCAACCTCACGCAATTTCACGAATGATGCATCGTATACGTGCAACTCGTTTGGAGCCAAAGCCCAACCAAGTGTGTTACCGTAACCGTTCATGTACATCATCAATGAAGCATCAGGAGAACCTGAACCTACTGGGTTACCGTCACCGTCTACTGTAGCACCGTCCCAAAGGATTGGTGTTTCGATGTGTGGGTTAGAAGCTTGAACATCAGCCCAAGTCATACCACCACCGTTTTCTACGTAATCACGGATTGTGTGACCGTTTGCATTAGTACCAGCTTGGAAATCGTAAACACCAGTTCCGTAACCGTACCATGTATCCAATGAGAAGAAGTTACCACCCATCTGTGCATCAATCAACGCAGAGAAAGTGATGTTCTTGTAAGAGAAGCTGTTGTTCAAACCACCTCTCCAATCTGCTTGGATGTTTCCTACTGGACCTACAGCACCACGCAAGTAACGGTGACCACCTCTCCAGCTTGACCATTCGTAAACGATTGGCGCGCCAGTTGCAGCGTCTCTCTGGAAAGTAGTTCCTTCCAAAGTACCGTAAGGCTGTCCTACACGTGCAGTGATGTTGATACCACCTTGTACAGAAGCAAGAAGCAATGTTTGTGAATCACCAAACAACTCAACAACGTTGTTGCGGTTGCGTGACCAGTTCACGTTAACATCCCACTGGAAGTCGCTAGTTTTTACAGGAGTAAAGTAAGCGCTCAATTCAACCCCTGAGTTGTCAATCTGACCAGCGTTTACGTACTTGAAGTAAGTACCAGTCGCTGAAGATACCTGAGCAGGAAGAATTTGGTTGTAAGTAGATGAGTTGTAAACACTCAAGTCCAAACCAGCACGGTTTTTCAAAAACTTCAATTCCAAACCAGCCTCTGTACTTACCGTGTTCTCTGGTAGAAGACCGGCATTACGCTGAGTAGATGGAGCTGAAGCAAGAGTTACACCATTGAATGGAGTTCCAATACCGTAAGCATCAACCAAAGCTTGAGCAGGTGCATCAGAACCTACAGAAGCGTAGTTCAAACGAACCTTACCGAAGTCTAGACCATCGATATCAACTAGCTCAGAGAAGATCAAAGACAATGTTGCAGATGGGTATAAGTAAGTATTGTTCTCAACTGGGAGCGTTGAACTTACATCCTGACGTGCAGTCAAATCTACGTACAAGAAGTTCTTGTAACCGAAAGACGCTTGACCGAACATACCATCTACACCAATTTGGTATTCGCTCTCACCTGGAGCAGCAGGAGCAGCTACTGAGTTGCTCAAAGCGTAAACGCCAGGAACAACCAAACCACCGTTTGTTGCAGCACCAATAGAGCTGAATGAAGTACGACGAGAGTTGTAACCCAACATACCCGCGAAAGAGATTTCACCGTCAGTACCAAAGTATTTGTTCCAGTTCAAGAACAAATCATTGTTACGCTCAGTGAAGTTACGGTTATTACGTGAGTAACGGCTTACATCTACAGAACCTACAGCGATGCGCTCTTCACGCAATTCTGAGTAAGTATCCGCAGACATACGACCTGTTAGTTTCAACCAGTCGTTAATCTGGTACTCTGCCATGATGTTACCGATCATACGGTTACGCGTATCAGTAGCGTAGTTTTCAAGAGCAGAGAAGTAGAAGTTATCAAAGTAGTGAGGCTTGTAAGGAGCAGCAGCACCGTAACCGTAAGGGTTCCAAGTGATGTTTGCACCAGTGCGCTCGTATTCTTCACGCTGAGAAGTCATGTTAGTCAAAACATTGTACCACTGACGGAAGCTTTGGTTCGGGTTACGAGAGTCGTAACCAGTACCGTAACGGCCTTTACCATCTTGCTTGATGTAGTTCGCTTTCGCGCTAACAGTTAATTTGTCTGAAGCGTTGAAACGACCACTAAAGCTTACGTTGCTACGGTTGATTTCTGAACCAGGAACGATACCTGATTGTGTGAAGTCAGTAGCAGACAAACGGAATGAAGAATTCTCGCCACCACCGTCAATAGCGATGTTGTTGTTGCGAGTTACACTCTGTTGCCAGAAAGACATACCGTCGTGTCCTTCGCCAGCAGCAGTGTGCGGCTTAGACTGACCGTACTGAGATGATAGTGGGTGGATTGATTCCCAATCATAAACTTGCAAGTTTGGATCAACAGCAAGACCCCAAGAAGCATCCTCACCCATTGGCAAAGTCAATTCTGCAGTACCATCACCATCTACATCGTAAGGAGTCGCACGAGCGTCGATGAAAACGCTATCGCCGTTGCTCAAGTAGTGGTAGTTAGGACCGTAGAAAGGACCGTAACCTGGACCGTAAGATTGTTGGTGACGCACCCAAGTAGATGGGTTTACCGAACCAACAGTTACACCAGTATTTACTGTAACACCCAATGTTTTCTTACCACCTGAAGCTTTACCGCTCTTGGTAGTAATCATTACTACACCATTCGCAGCACGTGATCCGTAGATCGCAGTTGCAGCAGCACCCTTCAATACAGAGATATTCTCGATATCTTCTGGGTTGATGTCCATTGCAGCATTACCAAAGTCATACCCACCACGACCACTGGCTACGTTTCCGCTGTTACCAGTTGAGTTCGAGATTGGCACACCATCAACTACGAAAAGTGCTTGGTTGTTACCAGTCAAAGACTTGTAACCACGGATTACGACGTTGGCAGAACCACCAAGAGTACCTGAACTCTTAATCTGAACCCCAGCGACCTTACCGCTCAAGCTGTTTACGAAGTTTGCATCTTTCACTTTAGTTACTTCCGCACCATCAACCTCTTGAGTTGCGTAACCTAGGGATTTTTTCTCGCGAGAAATACCCAAAGCAGTTACTACAACCTCATCAAGGTTTTGACTTGTAGAACTAAGTGATACCTGTAAGAAATCTGAAGTTGCAGCAACTTCTTTAGATTCCATACCCATAGAAGAGAATACCAACGTTGCTCCTTCACCTACTTTGATAGTAAACTTACCATCAAAGTCTGTTAAAGTAGCATTGTTTGAACCCTTCTCCGAAACCGCTACCCCTGGTAGCGGATCTCCTGAAGCAGCATCGCTAACTACCCCTGAAACTGATTGCGCAATGGCAAAGTTTACAGTAAGCATGAAAGCCAATACTGACCACAGTGACAATTTGTTCTTCATTGTACCTGTTTTTCTGTTAAACGTATGTTAAGCAACGCCTAATTTGAGACTATTCCATCTATTATGCAAATACAAACCCCATTATTTATGGCAGTCGCATAATTTATTGTGTTATTTAATGATTAACACATGTCCCGAATGAGACTGGGCGATTTTAGCGCATGAGTTCAGAAATGACGAAAACCCCTATAAATGAATGATTAAGAACGAGCAAGCCAGGGTATTATATAGGCAGTTTCTAAAAATTGCTAATTTCTTTGACTCGAAATTGAAATTGAAGCAATCAAAGCGGAAAAACCCCAAAAAGGAGCACTTGCCTTATCCATATCAAGGAAATTATTCAAAAAACCATGCAGATAATAGGTGATTAAGCCAAGAAACGCCACACGAATGAGCGACCTGAACACAGGATTATCAGTTCGCGCATAGGTATTTACGGAAGTAACGATAATGGAAATGATAATTCCCAAAAGGGTAAGCAGCCCAAAAACCCCAGACTCCGCCAGGGGACCCAAATATTCACTATGGGCATTCCCTCTATTTCCGGCATTCGTAGAAATGATGGTTTTTTCCGAGGGCTTTTGATAAGGCGCATATAGAAACATGTAAGTACCTGGCCCATGTCCGAGTATTGGACGGTCCTTGAACATTCGTATTGCCGAATTCCATCTGTTGATCCGCTCAAGGTTCGATGCATCCGTGCTCACATTGGTCACCGACGCAACATGTTCATTCAAATCTTCAGAGCTATCGGTTGTGTTGCGTTCAAACTTGGAAGCAATCCAAGAGTAATTGAGCGCAGCCACAATTAGGACAATACCTGCAAGCGACCAAACGGTGGTTTTTGACCAACGGAAGAGGTATACCATATATACAGCCCCAGCTCCTACGAGTGAAAGCCAAGCTGCACGCGTGTAGCTTAGCACCGTTGCAATCGTTAAAACAGCCAGCAAGGCACCAGCAACGGCATTATAGCCCCAACTACTTTTCCGAAATGTAAGATAAAGTGCCGCCGGATAGAGCATGGCCAAGACCGCTCCATAGGAGGTATGTTCCTTGAACAAGGGGAACATTACCCAAGTCGAAGTCTTCTTCGAAAATCCATATTGGCTATGTATATATAAGGTATAGACTGCCGCTATTGTCAGTGTGATTAGAAAGAGCCACAAAAACATTGTTTTGTTACGATCACTTCTCAAAAAGAGGTGCGCCAAGACAAAATAGTAAGGAACAATAAACCATATGCGCGTGGCCGATTGCTTTAGGCTAACTAATGGAAGTTGAGACGTGATGCTTGTGAGAAGCATCCAAGCCAGGTATACATAAATGGCAATGGAAATCGGATGCCGCAAGATTCGTTTATCGTACTCGCCAAATAGAGCCATTTTAACCAAGGCTATAAACGTAACCAACACAAGCATGGGCTCCGTTGGAATGGATAAGCCCGAGCCCCCGGTTAGGTCTGTAAGTGTAATGGATACCGGTGTCGCAAAGACAATGAACCACATGGCCCAATCGAGTCGGTACAGGGTAAGCCAAACCACGAGAAGTGCTGGAGGCAATAAGAATACATACCACTGCTCAAACACAACCGCTAATGCAATTAACGGAAGCAAAGCAGAAGCAATAAGCGCTAATGATTTGTTACTTATTTCGACCCGACCTAGCACTTACTCCGCTGCCTTACGCAATTCTACCAACGTGCTTTGCACCATCAATACAAACGCCATAAGAATGAAAGTGGCAAATCCAATTGCTAAGATTAATACACTGCGTTTTGGATAGGTCTTGCGTTCAGCGGGACGTGCAGCATCCACTTTAAATGTGGCTGGAAGATTTTGGTTCACATCAACCTTTGCTTGGTCAAACTTGGTCTTCAACTTCACCTCTTCTTCTTTCAGTAGCTGAAGTTCATCGCGAATAGCCACATATTTTCCGCCATACTTCGCCAGAGTATCTAATCGGCGCTCCAATTCCTTGATACGACTTTGACTAGCCCCCCCGGCGAGCGCAATTGCGTATTGTTCGTTAAATACGGCACTTTGACTTTCGTAATCGTGGACTCCTTTATAACGCAATTGGGTGATTTTGTCCTCCATCGTCTGAATCTCAGATTTAAGACTATGGTATTCGTTCTTCACAATCTCCAGACCCATTTCTGCGCGACCACGAGAAACGCGTCGCTTCACCTGGTCAACCAACTTGGAAATATAATTGGCTATATCTGCTGCCATTTGAGGATCGGTATCAAGAACATTGATTTCGACGGACATGAATTGGGTACGGGCAAACTCAATCTTGCTCTCATACTCTTTGAAAAGCTTCGTTCGAGGATAACTCGATTCTGGATCAATGTCGTAATGATTCATCAAATCAAACTTTGAAATGACAGAATCCCGAATTTCACCTGAGTTCAGGATTTGGAGCAATTGTTCTGCTTGCTGCTCATCACCATATTCGAAAATATCTTCATCACCATAACCGTTAGATTGCGGTAGAAGTGCCTTTGATACCGAGTTGGTTGTCGAAGGAAAGAGAATCACCTGACTTTCAAAAAGCGGCTTAATGAATTGAGGCCCACTAAAAACCACAGCAATAACCATGGCTAAAAATGGGACGATAACGAGCTTTTTCCAGTTCGTGTAAAAAAACGCAATCAAGTTCGCACTGCTGTATTCCATAGCTTTATTTCCAGTGTGTTAAATTCAAGTTTGTGAGCATTTCCAATTGGTCTGTGTGTGCACTGTAGTATTTCTTTAACCAATGTTCCACCTCCGGATCCAAGTCGGGCGCCTTTTGTTGCATAACCTTCTTTAGACCGGCGACCAATTCCTTTGGCAATTTTTCACGTATGGGTGCCAATACACGCATGCCCATCGCATTCACCTTCGGGTATTTTGGTACCGATCCAATGTTCGCCTCTTTGGCTTCGCTCGGTGCAAAAGTAGGTAAGTCCAAGAACTCCGTAATGCGTTGCATGACCTTCTGTGGTGTCTTTTTCAAATCGTCGTTCAAGAGGATGAGAAGGTGCTTCGAAGAAAATCGGTCCATCCAAGTAGATATTTGCTGGTCGTACTTCCCCAACTCCAAAAAACATTCATCCCTTCCCCATTGCGCTCTTTCCAAAGCTGCCTCCCGCTTAAAGGCTTCCAAGGGACTTGCATTTTCCATACCATATTTGAGCGCCATGGTATAATGACTGAAAGCGCGGTCCACCGGATCTCGCAATATGACAATCACTTTAGCCTTATTGTTATAGTGGGCCAATTCCTTCGCAGCCGTTTTACTGTATAGATATGCTGTGGATGCATCCAAAACATGGGTGGCTTGAGGCTTTGATTTCAAGGCTTCATGAACAAGACGATGGTAGTTGCCTCGCTGCTGTACAAATCCAATGTGCCGCTGTGGCAAGTCCTTCTTATTGAAATAATTAGGCTCGTCCCATTGCAACAATCGATGGTATCGCTCTGAAAAGTCAGAAGGATGAATATCCGTACAAAAGTGCCCTGGCTCTTTGATGGCCATGGAGGCTATGTTTGGGTGTTGCCCCAACATATGGGCAAGCGCAGTTGTACCTGCTTTGGCTGCGCCTATCAAAAACACGTTTGCTACCCCACTCATGCCTTACTTCTTTTCGCCAAAAATGGCACGGTGATTATTCCATGGTATTTGTAGACCAAGTACCCTGCCCATCCATTCCAGCCTAGCATTGTTAATGCCGTAGCTAATGCAGCTCCTTGGGGACCTAATAATGGTATTAGGATGGCATTGAGTACAATGTTCAGTGTTGCTACAACCAGCATGGTGTTTTGAGCGCTTTTTTCATACCCCGTCATGTTTAAAATATTCAAGACTGGGCCTGCAAATGCATTCGCGAGCTGACCTATGGCCAGCGCGATCAGCCATGGGTACGCTTCCCATGGGTTATGCACACCAAAAAGACCAATAAGAAATGGACCGAGTCCAATGATTGCTAAAAAAATCGGACCTGCTGTGACCAGGTTCATCGAGGCCACTTTATTGGCCAAAGCAGCCATGTTTGCCCCTCCATTGTGCATTCCGGAAATCATTGGTGCTACTACGGTATTCAAGGCTACTTGAGCAAAGGTGATGAGCGTAGCAATCTTAAAAACAATGCGATAGACACCGACCTCATCCTCTTCTAGAAAATAACTCAACATCAAGGTATCCGACCAACTCATCACTAAAAACAAAGCGGATGAAATCAACATGGGCGTTGCCACCTTCAGGACATTCCCATTGAGTGCTTCTCCTCGCCATCCTTTTCGCTCCGAGAGGAATAAAATATGAGCGGTAGACGCCAAAGCGAACAAACCACTAATTCCGAGCAGTAATACTAGTGCAAATTGGGCACTCCCCTGCGCAGTAAATCCAGCGGATTCCATAGGTAAGAACCACAACAAAAGGGCCATGATCAGGTAAACTGTACCGTGTTGATTAAGACTAAACAATATGGGTTTGTGAATGCCGCGATATGCTTCCGCATTGAGTAGCATTAAGGTGAATGGAATCGCCGTTAACGCAGCTGTTCGCAACACTCCAACTGGAGTCTCGTTAAAGAAAACGCTCGTCAAAGCGCCGGCTAAGAAGAAAATCAATGCACTAAGTACCGCAGTAAGGGCAAGAACTCGAACTAAGATATGAAGGTAAAGACCTCGAGACGGCGGCACGCCCATTTGACCTTTACCCAACTCCTTTACGAGGACGGTATCCAATCCCCAACGTCCGACCGTTGAGCCTATGAGAATAATGGTGTACGCTACTTCATAAACCCCAACAGCTTTTTCGCCACCCGTGTTGGCCAGAGACCATATAAGCACATAGCCACCCAGGGCGCCAATGACTTTAAAAAGGAGCACGATACTGCTCCCCTTAGCCAGCTTTGCAGCCGTAGGATCCTTAAAAAACTGAAGGATGCGCTCGATCATGGTTTTCTATTGGCGAGTTGAGTGCGAATATACCGCTTTACTAACGCTCAAGAGGCGCACTTTTGTACATTTGAGAGATGTTAATTGCGGTAAACGTACGGTGGCTTTTGCCAAATAAGCTCGAGGGCACGGGGATTTATACCTTGCGCATGCTCGAACAAATCATTCCCGCGCATCCGCAACATCAGTTTCTTCTGATTTGGGACCGCCCCTCCGCTCCTAAAGGCATGAGAAAAGCACACGACTTTCTAAATGCCCCAAATGTGAAACACAAAACTATTCTTCCACCCGCTCGTCACCCGTGGCTATGGTGGTATTGGAATAGCATTGGCGTGCCGGCCATTTTAAAGCGCGCTAAAGTCCATCTTTATTGGTCCCCTGACGGACTACCGGCCCGCACCAAGGTGCAGCAGTGGTTGACCATTCACGACCTCAACTTTGAGCACCATCCGGAATGGGTACCTTCTCATGTCGGGAAGTACTACCGGAAACATATTCGAAGAGGTGCCCGTTTGGCAAATCAATTATTCACTGTAAGCCAATGGAGCGCAAATGACTTGGTAGAGACCTATGGCGTTGCTGCGAGTAAAATCGCCATCACCCTCAATGCCCCTCAACGAAATTTCTTCCCGGGATCTTCGAGTTTCAAAGGACCTTACTTCTGTGCTGTGGGTGCACTTACCCCCCGTAAAAACCTGATCACCCTTATCAAGGCCTTTGACTTTTGGCTTAGCACACATGCAGAACGGCGCAACTACATTTTAAGAATTGCAGGTGCAGCGCATTTTAATGATGCTGCATTCCAAAATGAACTAAAAAGCATCACGTACCGCGATAAAATTGAATGGTTGGGGAGATGCAAGGATAACGAACTGGAAGAATTGTACCGAGGAGCAACCGCTTTCTGCATGCCAAGCGCTATGGAAGGTTTTGGAATACCTGTGGTAGAAGCTATGCAATGCGGAACCCCCGTCATCTCGTCCAACAATAGCGCACTAACTGAGGTGGTGGGAGAAGCAGGAATGCTCGTACCTACTTTTGATGTAGAAGCGTGGGCAGATGCACTGGAACAAATGGCAAATGATGGTTCTAATTGGTCTAAAAAAAGCCTAGAACATGGGGCCGATTTTACTTGGAACCGAAGTGCTGCGCCATTCTTTGATGCCCTGAAAAAATTAGAACAATGAAACTCCAGCACAGTGACCTAAGTATCTTGGAGGTTGGAACGGATGAGGCAGGACGTGGCTGTCTTGCAGGTCCAGTAACTGCGGCGGCAGTCATTCTACCATCCAGCTTTAAGAACGATGTGCTGAATGATTCTAAGCAACTGTCGGAAAAGCAGCGGTATGCTTTGCGCCCCCTGATTGAAGAACAAGCTTTGGCATGGGCTGTTGTTCACGTGGGACCTGAAGAAATCGACGAAATCAATATTCTACAAGCCTCTATTGTTGGTATGCAACGCGCTATAGGCCTGTTGAAGATTCGGCCCGAGTTTATCGCAGTAGACGGCAATAAGTTTAAGCCCTACGAAGACATTCCCTACCATTGTCAGGTAAAGGGTGATGCCACCTATATGAACATCGCTGCAGCATCAATCCTTGCAAAGACATACCGCGATGACTTTATGCGAGAACTTGCCGTAAAGTATCCGGATTATGGTTGGGACCGAAATGCCGGTTACCCAACGAAAGGTCATCGGGCAGCGATTAAAGCATTTGGAGCTACGGAACACCACCGCAAAAGTTTTCAATTGCTCCCAAGTCAATTGAACCTTTTCGATTTGTGAAAAACTGACTGGTTTCAACAGCCGTCTTGAGTGCCTAAAAATGTAGCTTTAATCAAATTTAGATTTATGCGCATTCGGTCCTTTAGTGCCCTCATTTTGTTGGCCATTGCATTTACTCAATGCTCTGAACCACAACCTCCTGCAAAGGCGACCTCCCTTTTACCAGTGGATGCTCCGTTGTACATGCGTATTAATGATGTCGAGGATTTCAAAGCAATAATCGATACTGCGAATATTTCCTACCTAAATGCACTTCCAGTTGCTACACTTTCCGAGTTGACTAATGGCACTTGGACGGGTGCTTTGTTGCCGTCCGGAGCGAGTACCTACAATTGGGTTTGGACTACCGAAAATGATCTATCGATTCACGTTACCGAAAACATAAAGATTGGCACTTACGAAGCGTTCAAAATCGATTCGCTCTTTGCCTACAACGACGGACCAAGCTGGGTAGTAAGCCCCAACGAAGGACTCATTCAAGACATTATTAATCTTCGTGGCACAGGGTATTCATTAATGGAGGATGACGGTTTTAAAACATTGTGGCAAAATGCTTCGAAGTCCGACGATGCCAACCTATTCGTTCAACATAAAAACCTCGAACAAGCCGGTAAATATTTCTTTGACCAAGACTGGGCCTGGGCGCAACACTTTGCCCAGTGGTCCTCTATTGATTTGACCTGGAAAAAGAATAAACTTATAGCCACCGCCGTGGCACTCTGTGCAGATAGCACCAATACATACCTCAGCACATTTAAGCAACGCGCTAGTGACAATGACTTTAGTGAAATTATAGCCGCCTCAACGAAATACGCCTTGGGTGTAAATACCGGAGATATGGCGGAGTGGCTTCGTGAATTTAACGGATACAGGGGAAGAAAGCAGCGATTAAAATCTGCCCAAAAAACACTCGAAGCAGCTAACGTCTCTCCCATGACTTTTGCCAATTCATTTGAAGGACGAACCGTACGCATAGGCTATGGTGATGGAACCGTATTGGCAACAAAGCTCAAAAAGGACGATCAAAACGTTCTTTTAGCGCTACAAGGATTGAGCAGTGGACTAAGTATTTTTCAAGGACATCAAAGAGGAGTGCTCCAAGACGATCATCGATTCCTCTTCAGTGCTGCATTTGGCTGGCTCTTCTCAGACCTAGGCACCGCGTCTTGGATGGTATGGGAGGATTGGTTATTACTTTCATCAGATGGCCAATTACTCGAAGTGTATTCAAGTGAATTGGACATGAAGAAAACATGGAGTGAAATTGAATCTCTAGAATCTTTGGCGAATGCGCTAGATCGAAACGAACATTTCACGATTGCTTTCAACTTTAATAGCCTAGAAGAGGGTAGTTTCTTCAAAACTGTTCCTGAAACTTTAGACCGTGCCTTTCTTGTAGGACACCTTGAAGTCAACGATGGCATTGCCTATGGTAATGGAACCGTACAACAAAGAGGCGAAGAAGTTTCGGTAAGCGCCTATTTATGGTCACACCCGCTGCCTGGACAAATTGTCGCTGGTCCATTCTTTATAAAAAACCACCGCAGTGGAATGACTAACGTGCTCGTTCAAGATGAAAGCCATCAGTGTTTCTTGCTCGATGAGAACGGACAGCAACTTTGGAACATCCAATTAGACGGGCCCATTCAAGGAGAAGTTCAGCAGATAGACATGTTTAAAAATGCAAAGTTCCAGATTGTTTTTACCACAAAGGATTTATTGCACTGCTTGGATATTCTTGGTCGAGAAGTAGAGGGCTTCCCCGCAAGTTTACCCGAGACCTCTTTTTTAGGTGCCACAGTTTTAGATTACGACAAAAACCGCAACTACAGGATTTTGGTTCCTGCAGGTTCAAAACTATATAACTACAGCGTTGAAGGTAAACTTGTAGAAGGATGGAAAACAGATGCTGCGAGCGGCACCATAACTCAAAGTCCAGCCCTCTACCAAAGCAATGGAAAAGATTACGTTATTATCTCAACCCTGGAGCGTGCGCACATATTAAATCGAAGAGGTGAAGAACGTGTGAAAACCACAGCCCTTACTGCTTCGTCAAATCCTTGGATCGTAGCTGCCGGAAATCCTATCAGTATTATGCGTGTTGGCGAGGAAAGTGAAATTCATGTACAACGCTTCGATGGAACTACCGATATTCTAGAACATGACTTAAACAATCTTAAGGGCATGTCAGCTATGAGCTACGGCAAACTGTATTGGTCAGAGGACAAGCTGAGCGTACGCGGAGAAACCGCCACCCATACTATTTCTTTCCCGGCAAGCATTGACCGAGTAGAAGCATATCCTGGAGGTACTGGAATCGTTTACGATACAGAAGGCACGCTACATATCACGCAATTAAAAGACGCTGCAGCTGCAATAACCACCTTTGAAGGTTCAGAAGCAGAGGCAGGCCGATTAACCCCGTCCGGACCGCCAGTATTGGTACTTGTTCAGGGTAATGCGGTGATCTGTTACCAGTTGTAATTATTTCTTACGGAAGAAAATTTCGATCGGTGCGCCATGGAAATCAAAGGCCTTGCGCATCTTGTTCTCCAAGAATCGTTTATATGGCTCTTTAATGTATTGAGGCATGTTTGCAAAGAAGGCAAACTGAGGTGTACGGGTCGGTAACTGCGTACAAAACTTAATCTTTACAAATTTCCCTTTAACTGCTGGTGGTGGATACCCCTTAATGATGTCCAACATCGTGTCGTTAAGCTTGCTTGTTGGAATACGTTGCTTACGACGCTCGTATACCTTAACGCCTTCCTCAAAAGCCTTCAACACGCGCTGTTTGGTTAGTGCACTGGTGAAGATGATCGGAAAATCTGTAAAAGGTTCCAATTTCTTTCTGATGTACGCTTCGGCATCGCGAATGGTATTGGTCTCTTTCTCGACTAAATCCCATTTATTGACAACAACGACTAATCCTTTCTTATTCTTCTCTACAAGAGATACTATTGAAAGATCTTGTGCTTCGAACCCACGAGTAGCATCCACGACCATCATACATACATCCGCATGTTCGATGGCACGAATGGAACGCATGTTTGAGTAAAATTCCAAATTCTCCATTGCCTTTCCCTTCTTGCGAAGTCCAGCTGTATCCAACAACATGAAATCAAATCCAAACTTGTTGAATCGGGTATTTACGGTATCTCTGGTTGTACCCGCAACATCTGTTACGATATTACGCTCCTCGTCAAACAAGGCGTTCACAATTGAACTCTTCCCTGCATTAGGACGACCTACGATGGCCATTTTCGGAAGATCTTCATAGTCATCCACTGGATTTTCATCCATGTTCTCTACCAATTCATCCAATAAATCGCCTGTACCTCCACCGTTTACTGCGGAGATGGTGTGATATTTTTCAATACCTAAACCATAGAACTCGGCGGCTTCAAGCTCTTGCATGCTATTGTCCACCTTGTTCACAGCGTAAACCACCGGCTTCTCCGTTTTGCGAAGCATGCCGGCAATAATCTTATCAAACTCCGTCAATCCAGCCTGTAGGTCGAGTACGAAGAGAATAACTGTCGCTTCTTCAAGCGCCAACTCAACTTGGCGACGAATCTCAGCCTCGAAGACATCCTCCGACCCTTCGATATATCCACCGGTGTCAATGACTGAAAACTCTTTTCCGTTCCAATCACTCTTTCCATAATGACGGTCACGCGTCACCCCGGCAATGCTATCTACGATGGCATCACGACGTTGGATCAGGCGATTAAATAGTGTGCTTTTACCCACGTTCGGGCGGCCCACAATGGCAACGATGTTACTCATAAGTCGATTTCAATCTTGGCGCAAAGGTCGTTAACTCTTGACAATACGCACTATAGAAGTACTATTCCTCTGAATTATTTTCAAAAGGTAGGTGCCGGCGGGCAGGTTTTCGACATTGATTTCTGTCGATGGTTGAGGGTCCAATTGGACCATAACACCGCTCATATCAAAGATTTCGTATCGCAACAATTCTTCAGAAGCTCCATTTTCAATGTGTAATACGCTGTTTACCGGATTTGGATAAATAGATAAATCTGGATTCCAATACTCGTCCATCCCAACTAAAGTGACTTCAAAAACTAAGCATGTTGTATCTACCCCACAATCATTGGTCATGGACAAGCACACCGGATACAATCCCGCGACGGAATACGTATGGACGCCTATCATGCTGTTCGAGAACGTTCCATCCCCAAAGTCCCACCAATAAGAACTCGCTGTGGTATCCTGTGGTACAAAAGTCCACACGTGATTCGAATCTACGGAGTGTGTGTAGGATGCTGAAGGCGGGGAGCATAAGACCACCTGTTGACAAGCGGTATCCGCACTACAGGAAGTTGTAACAGTATGACAAACAATATGCACTCCGCCCGTCGAAAAGGTATAGGTTGGAGTGTCCGCCGTCGAAAAATTTCCATTCCCGAAATCCCACAGATGGCTCACTCCTGTAGGAGCGTTAAATAGCGGGATGAAATTTACAGTATTGCCTGTGGCTGTATATGTATATGCTGCTACCGCAGGGGTGCATTCTGTGTAGTAGATTTTTATGGCTGGGTGATTGGTCGAATCAGCCGCGTCTGAGGATGCACAGACTACTGCACGCCAGGTGGCCTCTGTTACCAAGCGCATAAAGAAGCCGTGGTTTCCATATTGCAACTGATCTGCAACCAAATCGCTCACATCAATCTTGTAATTAGCCGTGTTGGAAGAAGATGCGCCCACTTGTACCTGGTTCAATGTAGTATCAGAGGGAGCGTTATTCCAAGTGATGGAATCCTCATCCCATGCAGAGGTTACTCGGCGTACCCAAAATGTATTCGAACCGCTGTGCAACCCACCGTGCGATGGTGCTGAAGGGTTGTTGTTATAAAATATAAATGCGCTATCAATGATCGCCCCGGCTGGGATGTTCGAGTAATCAAACTCAATGTAGAATCGCTTGTACGAAGGATCACCTTGATAGGTCCAAGCAGTTAGGGTCGCTTCCTGGTTCCAACCCCATGTTGAATCTGGCGTGATACTCCAAACAATGGCATCTTTACCGTCCAAAGGACCCGGTTGAAGCACCAAAGAATCTTGTGTTTGAGCGAAAGAGAAAACTGAAAAAAGTAGCGTGAATGCTAGCAGGAAACGCGGCATTGGTAAGAGGGATATTGTTTCCTTAAAGGTAATTAATTTTTGTAACCGAACCTTTTCAGGTGTAGGTCGCTGTCTCGCCAATTCTTTTTGACTTTGACAAAGGTTTCTAAATGTATTTTCTTGGCGAAGAAAGATTCGAGTTGTTTTCTGGCACCTATACCCACTTGCTTGAGTTTCGAGCCCTTATGCCCAATGATGATTCCCTTCTGTGTATCACGCGCCACATAAATGACGGTACGTATGCGGATGATATCGTCGTCCTCTTTGAACTCTTCTACATCCACCTCAACACTGTAGGGTATTTCCTTTTTGTAGTTAAGCAAAATCTGCTCACGAACGATTTCGCTTACAAAGAAGCGTTCGGTTTTGTCCGTCAAGGCATCTTTATCAAAGTACGGTGGGGACAGTGGGATGAGCGCAATTAATCGGTCCAACAAATACTGGGTATTGGCCTGCTCCAGCGCCGAAATGGGAATGATTTCCGCATTCGGCAAATGCTCATTCCAATACGCTACTTCCTCCTCCAACATCTCCTGATTTGTAGTATCAATCTTGTTGATGATCAAGAGCACAGGAACCTTGGTGCTAAGTAGTTTCTGGAAAAAACCCTCATCCTTAAGCGCACGATCTCCAGGCTCGACCAAATACAAAAACACATCAGCATCTTCAAAGGCATCAGACACAAATTTCATCATGTGCTCCTGCATCTTGTACGCCGGCTGAATAACTCCAGGAGTATCAGAAAATACAATCTGGTATTCTGGCTCATTAAGAATCCCGAAAATGCGGTGGCGCGTAGTCTGCGCTTTGGGCGTAATGATGCTCAAACGCTCCCCGACTAAGGCGTTCATAAGGGTGCTCTTCCCAACGTTGGGGTTCCCGATGATATTGACAAAGCCGCTTTTGTGTTCCATGGGGCAAAGATGCGACTAAATTATTCGTGGACTGTCTTGAATACCTGAGAATCATGGAAATAAAAAGACCTTGATTATCAGAGTGTTGTAAATTTTGTTTAATTTCAAGATGAACAAAATCAGACACTTATGAAAATTAAACCAATTGCAGTGGCCTGTAGCCTAATGGCTATAGCCTGCTCATCACCTCAAGATGAGGTTGTCGAAGCACCTTCCGTCGTAGCAGATGGAGCGTATTCATTGACCCATTCCACTTGGACTTATGCCGATACTGTAGTGGAATATGAACCACAACAAATCAAGATCTATTCCGGCGGTCGTTACATGTTCGCGACATGGAATTCGACCACCAACGCTCCTGCGATTGGCGCTGGAGCAGCCTGGAGTGAGCATGGAATGCTTTACGAGCAGCCATATTACGGAGCAAGTGGAGCTACCGACTCTTCTCAAACCTTTGAATTGAATATTGCCGCAACTGAAGAAGGGTTCGATCAAAGCATTAACGGTATGAGTGCAGACGACTCCACAAGTTTTGATTTGAACGAAAGTTGGAATGGCCTTGCGGGCGAACCGACTCAATTTGACGGACTATGGTTACTTACTTCTCGTTCAGAAATAGATGGCGTTGCTAATTTTCAGGAGGTTAAAATGATTGGCGGCGGACATTTTGTTTGGTACCATACTTGGAGTGATTCCATCGACCATGCTGATTTTGGCTACGGCCAATTCATTGATAATGGCGATGGAAGTGTTACCGAGGTCGCTCAAGTAGGTTCCATAGATGGATATGAAGGCGAATGGAGTATTAACTATACGCTAATTGGAAGTGATATGCTTCAGCAGAGTTATATTAACAACATAGACTCCAGCGAAGTGATTCAAAATTTCAAACGACTCTAATTATCGCCTCATAAATAGGTTATTAACCCGGCTCAAAGTAGCCGGGTTTTTTATTGTCGGGTATTTGTCTAGTGTGAAATTGGGCCAAGTCCCCATTAGACCCGATTTTTACAAACAACAACACTAGCTATGCGTTCCATTTTTGCCCTTGTCTTGCTCATCAGCACAACTTCCTTACAAGCACAAGTTTTCGATACCCTAGTTTGGGCCGATGAATTTAATGTGGACGGAAGTTTGGACACCTCGAAGTGGTGGCATCAAACCATTTTACCTAATGCCGGTCAGAGCTGGTTTAATGGAGAAATTCAACATTACACGAATCGAGACACCAATGCCTATGTAAGTGGCGGGAGCCTCCACCTAACGGCCCTTCGTGAAACCTATACCGATCAAAACGTCACTAAGGACTACACCTCTGCGCGATTAAATTCCAAGTTTGCCTTTACTTATGGCCGCGTTGAAGTGCGCGCCAAACTCCCTACTGGAGTCGGAACTTGGCCCGCCATTTGGATGTTGGGACAAAACATTACAGAAATTGGTGCGTATTGGCAGGTTCAAGGCTACGGAACTACAGGGTGGCCAGCCTGTGGCGAGATCGATATCATGGAGCATTGGGGTCACAACCAAAACTATGTCTCCAGTGCCATGCACACCCCATCCAGTTTTGGAGGCACCGTAAATGTTGGAGGACAATACGTCAGTGGCGCCAGCACAAACTACCACGTCTATGCCTTAGAGTGGAGCGAAACCAAAATGGTGTTCAGCGTGGATAGTGTAGTACATTACACTTACGAACCTTCAACCTACACTGCAAGTACTTGGCCGTTCTACGATCCACAATATTTGCTACTGAACATCGCGATTCAACCGTCTATCGATTCAACCTTTACCAGCAGTGCCATGGAAGTGGATTACGTGCGCATCTACCAACAATCCAACCTAAGTATAGAAGAAGCAGCCCGCGATGGAATAGGCGCTATTGGAAATCCTTTCGGTGACCAATTGCATGTGCGACTTAATGGCCCAAGCACCGTCAATCTCTATGACATCACCGGCAAGCAGGTGTACACCAACAACCACACTATTAGCACATACATCCCAACAGCAGAATACGCGCCAGGAATGTATGTTTTAGAAATCCTTCAACCTGGATTCATAGGCTATCGCGAAAAGATCATAAAACAATAAGCCGAGAAAAAGGCAAAAAAATACGGGCCTGGTTTCTGCGAAACCAGGCCCGTTATCATTTAAAATCTCGCGCAGTACGAATACCTGCGGGAGGTTAGAATTTGAGTTGTTCGTCCTTGTCCCAAAGACCCCAAGACGCACCTACATCACCTTCCTTCTCAATCTTCCAACTCTCGTCGAAGGATGAGAAATAGAACATAGGGATATCCTCTGCCTTAGACCAACGCTGAGCGTTGATGAAGTACTTCAAGCTGTTTTCGAACGATGCATGTGCACCACCGATGCTTTGACCACTGCTTGGCCATCCTGTTTCTGTTATAAGAACAGGCTTACCTTTTCCAGCGGCTTGCGCTTCAAAATACATTTGCTTCATGTACATCAGTGAATACTCTAGAGAACAGCCCTCCCAGTACGGGTAACAATTCGCTAGGATGATATCACAAATATCAGCCACCTCTGGGTGGTCAGTGAATTCATAGTAGGCATCAACGTAACCCACAGGAACTTCAGTAACCTGAGCTTTGACACGTTTGATGTAATCTACAAGTGCATCGGCTGTAAGGTCTTCACGGTACAAGACCTCGTTACCCACAGCTGCGACATCTACTACCCCTTCCTTACAAAGGGCTACTAAGGCTTCAATCTCACCTTCGTTTTTTTCTAGGTCATCCCCTAACCAGGCGCCTACTAGAGTTTTGATGCCCATTTCATGTGCTACTCGAGCAATGATTTCGTTCCCTTCGGTACATGAAAATGTGCGCACCCAAGAGATGTGTGGCTTTAAAATTTCAAGCTTTCGACGGACTTGTGCTTCGGAAAGCTGATCGCCAGGTTTCTGGCCTTCATCGTAGGCACTAAAGCAAATTCCATGGATTCCATCCGCCAACATCTGGCGACTTTGAGATTTTAATTCTTCAAGACTAAGATTGTTGACTACTGGACCGGCCAGCGACAAAAATTTCTCTCTTCTAAAAGACATAGGTATTGGTAAATTTTAATGTGCAGTTTCTGATTTTCGTTGGTCCAATTTTGCGCGGACCTCTTTCGCATAATTTTCATCGACCTTGTAATTCCACATCACAGCAATAGCGATCAGTGTACAAAGAATAGGCAGCCCAGAGAAGAACATTCTCAAACCATCTACGGCACCTTCTGGTTGCGTACCTCCACCACTCTGGTAATTCACTGCAGTCAAAATAAGTCCACTTAGCGCACCTGCAAAGGCAAAACCCAGCTTTACCATCCACCAGTAAATCGCTCCAAAGACGCCCTCGCGACGCTTGCCGGTATTGAGCTCATCAATGTCCAAAACGTCAGATGTCATGGACATCATGATGGTAAACAATCCACCAATGCCAAATGAGTGGAAAGGCAGTGCAAACAAGAACATATAAGGCTTACCTGGAATCATCAAGAACCATAGTAGGATGTACCCGATTATTGAAATTGCCTGACTTAAAATAAAAGCACGCTTTTTTCCAAGGCTCTTTGACATCCAAGCAACAATTGGAATTACCAAGAATGTCGTAATCAACGCTCCAACACTTCCGAAAAGCGTTGGCCATACCCCAACAGCCGAGGCATCATCGTTGAACAAATGACTCTTAATCACGAAGAAAGTAAAACTCGCAATGGTATTGAATCCGTTAAAAATCAAAAACGTTGCGATACACAACTTGCGGAACGGGACCGAAGCAAAGGCCTCCTTGAAACCCAAGGCAATATTCTTCAAGCTTCCGAAGATTCCGCTCAAGTTCAACGGCTCGTAATCTTCGCGGTCTTTCGTGCTTTCACTCTTAATGAAAAAGGCTGGTGCCATCGCACAGAGGGTAAAGACTACTGCAACCCATACCGCTAAAGTTCGCGTGGCCTCATCGGCAGTTGGGAACCAGCTTGGGTCGTACATGATTACCCAAAACCAAGGAGCAATAACCCATGCCCACTGACCTATCCACTGAGAAATAGCCATTACGTTGGTACGCTCATGGTAGTCGTCACTCATTTCATAACCCATGCTCACATACGGCACTCCAAAAATGGTCAACCCTAGATAGAAAACAAACGACCAAAGCATCACATAAGTGAAGTTATAGGCCACGCTATTTTCTCTGTAAAGCTGCCACAAGAAGGCGAAGGAAACCCCCATAATCAAAGCACCAACAAAGACATATTGTCGACGACGCCCCCAGCGCGAACGCGTATTATCAGAGATGTACCCCATGATAGGATCAAGAACTGCATCAAAAGCGCGTGGCGCAAAGAAAATCACTCCCCACATCCATCCTGGGAAGCCCAAATCCTGTACGAGTACTACCATGAATATACCCATGGCTGCTGGGAACATTTGGTTTGCCAACATTCCAACCCCGAAGGCAATTTTCTGTCCCATTGGGACCTTGTTTGTTGTATCGCTCATCTGCGTTATTGTTTAGGTTCAATAAGTATTGTTTGCAAGGCTTGGGGAGGTATGTGAAGGGTATGGACCGTACCGTCAATATCGAGGGTGTATCCAACCTTTTCTTCTGATTCGTTGAAGACCGCAACGGCAAGTGTTCCATCAGGATTTCTCACTGCTGCCGCCATGATTTCACCATTTTCAACTTGCGAGGCGAGCACTTCTGCCCCTGGACGCATGTATTTTGAAAAATGGGCCATCACATAGTACAGCGGGGTGAAATAAACTTCATCTGCCTCTTGGTCTACGATGACCGGAGCTATACACCAGTTTTTAAACCAATTGGGCCCTCCTTGACGATCCAACACCATGTTCCAATCTACCCAACCGTCTACCCAATGGTTCAGACACCCGATAATGTCGCGGGCGTAACGGTGCGCAGGTGCATATTTTGGGTGCAAGTATTTCTTCTCTTCCTCACGCCATGTAAATCCCCAGTCGGTGGCCTCCTTTTTCCAATACCACTCATCATCCTGCCAAACAGGTACCTCAGCATCAATACAGCCTTCGGTTTCAATAAGGAATTTATTCGGGGCCTTGGCATGAGCATATTCCAACATTTCAGGGAAATAACTGACCGTACTTTCATACCAGTGAATGGCCATGCCGTCAAAATATTTGGCATTCTCTTCATTGGCATACATCTCGTCTGCCCATTCCTCAATGCCCTCACGGTTTTGATCGTACCCTAAAATAATCTTATCCCCTTTCCCGTCAGCCTCAAGCGTAGGACCTAAATGATTCTTTACGAAGTCCACCATTTCTTGTGGACTGTAGTGCATGCTCTCCCAATTATTTCCGTTGCCGTGCGGCTCATTCTCCACCGTGAATCCCCATATCGGAATACCCTCCGCTTCATAGGCATCGACATATTTCGAAAAGAACTTCGCCCAAGTAGGATAGTATTCAGGAAGCAATTTGCCACCGACCCAGTGGTTGTTATCCTTCATCCAAGGCGCTGCAGTCCATGGCGAGGCAAAAAGCTTAAACCCTTCGGTAGAACGCTCTTGCGCTCCCTTGATCATTGGAATGAGATCATCACGGTCCTCGTCAATACTGAAATGTTCTAGATCAATATCACCCGCAACCGGGGTATAGCTGTAGTTTGAAAGCGAAAAATCACATGAGTTCATGTGGGTACGCATCAAGGAATACTTCGCACCTTCATCCGAAAAGTAGGCATCAAGAATCTGTGTCCGATTCCCCTCGCTTAATTGGTTCAGCAAATACGCGGAAGCCTCAGTAAAAGCACCTCCAAATCCCGTAATCGTCTGCTTCGTTTGCGTTGAGTTAATGCGAATGACTACTGGATTTTCAACGGCTTCAAAGTCGCTTACTTCGGTCAGTGCATTGCCCGATCGAGAGGTTTCAAATACTTTCATTGCAGCTTCAGGTTCGCTACCACCCACGCAGCCCACAAGGGCAAAGGCGAGGCTTATAAATGCTGTTCGGGTAGCTAGATTCATGGTTGTTAGTCTTTGGTAAAATGTTGCTTGGCTATGGCGTAGGCTTGCTTTGTATTACGATCTATGTCTACGATGCCCCAGTACTCTTCATTAGGTGCACCATCGTACGGTACGCCTGAAGAATTTGGTGCCCAACCTCCAATATCTTGGACGCGAGGGTTTCCTGCTTTCCACCAACCGTCAGTGAACGAGAATATCAACACCCCGGCATTGTCTTCTCGACGGGACAAGATTTGATCTAAAATGGTGTCCAATGCAGCGGCCTGCGCACCTTCGTTAGGTCCCTCTTCAAAACCTTGATTCGCCGTACGCATGTAACTATCTGCACCTACTTCCGCATAATAAAAAGGCTTATCCGTGATGGCTTTCCACTCATCCATAAAGGTGCCGGCTTGGTCCCAGCGGTACACGTTAATCCCCCAAATATCTACCTCAGCACCATAGGCAAAGGCCATAGAATCAGGGATCTCACCATGGGCTGTAGCCACTGGGTGCACAGAATCCAAGGCATGGATTGCGTCGACCGCCTCCTTCAATGTGGTGTACCAATTCTCCACATCGCCTTCAAACCATTCTGGATGGTAGTTGTATTCATTTCCTAGCTCCCACATTAAAATGGCTTCATGGTCCTTGAAGCGAGACACATACTCCAAGTATGAGCCGGAAAGCAAGTCAAAATAACCTTCTTGGTTATACCCGATGCCGACAATTACTTTCATGTCCGCAGCAGCAATCTTGTCCAATACCTCCACTTCAGCAATGGGGGAATAAGTGCGGATAGTATTCATTCCGGCTGCCTTCATCAAGGTAAGATCTTGATCGATCGTCGCAAAGCTTCGAACCGTATCACCTTTCGCAACCGGATGGTAACAAACCCCTTTAATGTAGGCCCTTTCCACCGTTTCCTCTTCCAAGCTAGTGTCCGATTCCTGCGCACAACCCATTGCCAGCCAACTCGCCAGTGCAATGATTACCGCATGTTTCATTCTCAATACTTGCATCTTATTCATTTACTGTTTTGGGGGTCAACACCGTTTTCATCAACGCTGCTTCATCCCCGCCAAATGTTTTCGTGATTGGGTTACCATTTCTGGTAAGGCCCTCAAACACGCCTTGATCGACCAAAGGCCACAAGGCATATTTCGCCTGTCCATCCAGGGTAATTACCCCAAAGTTGTTCTCGCTTCCTTCTTTGTGGTTAGGATCTTTCCACGGCTCATCGAAGGCCTCAAAATAGAAGCACGAAATGCCTGCAGAATCCGTCCAAGAACGCATTTGGTTGCGGTAAAACGCCTGCTTGACCTCGTCGGCTGCGTAGGAACCGTTAGGCCCATACAATCCGCGACTCACACTAGCCCAACCCGTTTCACCAATGTGAATGGGTTTATCAGCGCCAATGCTTTCCATGTATTCTTTGACCCCGTTGTATTGATTCTTCGCATAGTGCATGGCTCGGCGCATCGCCAACTCCACGCGTTCCGTTGAATCTGCATCTGCCACCGCACTTTCGTGCACTTCCCAAAAACCAGGATTATAGTGCGTATCATGGAAAGGATAGGTATGCATACTGATGTAGTCTACGGCATTGATCAACGCGTTCAAATCATCATTGTGGTAATCTGGACTTCCTCCGCCCCATGAAGCGAAATTATCCGAGCTTGTAATCCAAACAGAGGAAGGCAACTTGCCGATTTCCTTGAGTTCCTGGAGATAGTTCACATATTTCAAAATCACCCCAGGCTTCACGAAATAGCTCCAAGCCCAGTGAACCATAGCTTCATTTCCTACAGCAATAACCTTGACGATGTCCGGATATTCATTCGCGTAGGCAACAGCTTTTTGAATTTCAGAAGTGTTGTTCTCCTCGTCCTCTATTTCGTGGTTCGGGTGATCTGTCCAGGCGTGCAAACAGTCAATCCAAGCACCGAGCATAACGTACATTTCAAAGGAAGCATCCTCCTCCTTTAATTCTCGAATTGCCTTTAAAATGTTGGGCGCTTGGTCCAATTGGAGGTTATAGGTTCTCAGAATACGAATGCCCATGGCATGCATAATTTTGAGATCGTCTTTTAGTTCAGCTATAGTCGGCTGAACCTCGCGCGTAGTTGCACGATACCCCCCATAGGAAACCGCTCTATACTCTGGGTTACCAAGAATATCTGATGCCGTTTTCATATGCGTTGTTTCCGTTGGTTGTTCATTGCATGACACGAGAGAGGCGGCCCCAAAAAGAAGCGCCGCCAAAACTCGTTTCGAATGTTTCATGCAACTCATCATTCTTATTTCTTTACTACGGCAACCTCAATCTTGCTTACCGTGTTTGTTCTCATAAATACTTCTCTTGAAGTAGCGTTATCCATTGCTGTTCCCGCGAATTCACGAACGCCATCTACCGTATGTACTTTGATGACTGCAGATTCCGCCAAGGTGTACACCACTGGTACCTGACATACGGTGAATCCTAAGCTTCCCTCATGCAATTCCATTGCTGTTCTATTGCCTAAAACATCAATGTATTTGAATTTATGAGGCGCAGTTAAGAATTCAGATTTCTTCAAGATTGTCGGCTCGAAGTGGATTGCGCCAGATTTTACTCGGACACCTAGCTCGCCGAATCTGCTCAATACATCCTCTTTAACCTGTCCAGTCATACCTGGCTGCTGAGCACCTTTTCCTCCTGGGGTATGTGAATACGGATCCGTTGGGAAAGCACCGTACAGCTTAGGTGATTTATGCGCACCGATACCGGCGAGGATTTCGAAGTAGTGATCGAATAATCGACCCACAGTAGCGCCTTCAACATTTTCATCAATGGCGCGCTGCGTGTTCTCGTAAGCCGCCAATAACAGTTTCGAAACCATGTGCCAGTAAATAGAACCCAATCCTTCATAGCCGAAGAATGTTCCAGAGCGACCCGTGAACGACTTGTGATCGAACACTTCTTCAAAAACGGCACAGAGGTATGCTTCTTCAGCACTAGCCAATTCTGCATATTGGGCAGGAACCTCGGTCAAGGCATTCTTCAAGCTATCCACATTGTTGAAGAGACCACTGAAGTGGTACAAGCCATTGCAATCTTTTGTCACCACCTGCTTGTTACCTGCAGCGACCAAAGCCTTGATGAGCTCACTCTTCTCTGCCTTCTCCGTTGGAATAATATTCTTAGCAACGAATCGTGGCAACTCTTTATTAGGGTATAAGATGTAACTGTACTGGTCTTCGCGGAACAATGCGCTCGCTTTCAGTGCATCCATTACGGCTAAACTTTCTTCAGTATTTAGGTAACCTGAACTTAGAATAGCTACTTGGCCCTCGAGCATTTCCGACAAGTACGATACCTGAACTTCATTGCCCTCAACAGTCATCAGGTTGTACGCATGGTACAACCCATCGGCACGCTTGTTGGCACGAATGGCATGCTCCAAGTGCTGACGAGCAGAAGCAGCGAACGCCTGGATGTCAGCAACGCTAATTGTGGCAAAAGACCCACTAAAGCCTTGGTTATAAACCATAGCTCTGTAGTTCGCAGCGGCCGTCCCAAGAGCGTCCAAAACACGCTTGCGGTCTGTATCGTTGATAGGACCCGTCAACAATGCTTCATATTGTTCGAGCGCAGCTTTGACCTCATTAAAGAAGGCCGCCAATTCCGCTGAAACCTTCACCGGGCCATCGTTTCCTTCGAGCAACCCTTCGAAGAATGCCAAGAATCTTCTGAGGTAATACAAGGTCACCATACTCACCCCATTACCAACCAATGCGTTGTTGGCATCGTTCCATTCAGGACGTTGAGTGTTCATCCAAATCCCAGCTTCAGGAATGAAATTTGACACTTTTGCCAAAACAGTCGCAAGGATCTTTTCCAGGAAGTTTACGTTATGAATAGTGTCCAATTGGTTACGCAACAAGGCACCATCCGCACCAATAGATTCGCGCAAAGCCTCTATAGCGTTGTGCGCATCCTCATCAAACTCGATAGTATCCTTAGGATTCGCTAGTAAGTCCTCGTATGATTTGATCCGGTATGGCACGTTTGCATACACGAACAAATCTTGCGTGAAATACTCTTTAAGTTTCTCCGGGTAGTAGGCCTCGATGAACTCAAGGAATTTCAACAAATAAATGATCTGGTGATCACCCCAGTAACCGATGTATGACCATGGGTTATCCGGCTCAATAGTTTCCCAATCAAAGCCATCTTTGGTAACGCGGTATGGGTTATATCCGTCAAAGGTTGAGGCGTTCAAGAACTTATGAATCATCCCTTCGATGAACTCAGGGTATGAATGCGCTAGGGCTTCCCAGTTTTGAAAAATATCGCGCCAGTTTCCTTGGTAATCGAGGATTTTAGAACCATCCTCTTCATTTCTCGTGTTGATGGAAAACTTGTTCCAAGGACGGCTTGGATCACCATGACGACGACTAAACTTCAATGGGAGGTATTCCGTACAAAGGCGAGTGAAAGCTGCATCTCCAGAATTTGCAGCCAAAGCACGTAATTGGAACAAATCGAAAACTTCTGGAAGCGCGTCCAACTCCTTAACAAACTTATCCGCGATCGCATGATTGGCTTTCGCGATGTACGGCAAGAAATCTACCTTCTCAATGGTATAGTTGTAATCGAAGATTCCACCTCGCATGATATTAAACATGGTATTGGCGAAATGACGATTATTTAAGATGCCATCTTCGGTCAACTGTATACCGTCAGAAGCCGCTACAAGATGAATTAAGCCTTCCGTTCCAGCCTCTACATCCGCGAGCACCAATTCATACAAACCTTTTGGATCAGCAAGGGCAGCTTTAGTTTTCGCTACATCCGAAGGGCCTTGGTGAACGTCTGCAACTATTGCCCAGTTGGCAGTACCTTCTGCAGGTAGATCAACCGTGGAGTTTAAAAGAAATGCACCCTTTTCAGCTTTAATATCCACTTCTTGGTCAATTTCGAAACCTGCTCTAAAGTGGTCCAATTGCTTTGAGCACAACAATACCTTCGCATTTTCCAAACCGTAAGACCAAACAGTATTTGCCTTTAAGGCCTCTGAAGGTTCCGCGCGATCAACAATGATTGCACTGAGTGAAAAAATACCTAATCCAGTATCCGTTTCAAGTTCGCACTTCTTGTAGGCATCAACCAAATTGCTTGAGGCGTTTTGTAACGCATCCTCAACACCGTAGGGGAGTATATTTTGAATACCGTCCAAAAGATCAATCGTAACCGCCGTTGTACCAAGGTTTTTAAGGGTCGATTTTCGCACAAAGCCGTATTGCTCAGATGAATTCCATTCGTAGGAATATGAAACCCCGAGGTCCTCATTGATTTCCTCAAAAATCAACTTGTTCCCGTAAGGGTTCTTATATAGATTCCTGTTAATGGCATACAATCCACGCAATCTATTGGAAAATGGCTCCCATAACGATGTTTTGCCATTTGCATCTGTTACCAGGAAAATGGATTTGCTACCAGTGGTTTCAAAAGACTCGGTGATCTTGTCATCCGTGTAGTAAGGAAACAACGAATAGTTGCTATTCTTCCTTCCTGCTGTTAAGCCGCCTGTGCTCGAAATGAACATCCAGTGGTTTGAGTTACTTACGATGCTCATGAAGAACGGACGCATGCCATCGTAATTTGAAATCTTATAGAAACGCTCACCGTCGATACGCACCGCCTCACCTTCCACAGATTTTTGAGTGAGCTGTGCTGGACGATCGCCTAAATAAATTTGTTTTTGTTCTCCCATGTTCAATTGTTGGTGCGTTGTAAGGGGTACACCAGTTCAATTTTTGTGTCAGTTATACATTTATTTTGTGCTTTCTTTCATTTCAAGCGTTTGGCCGGGTTTGAAACCGCCTGAGAACTGGAAACAACCGAAAGCCGTAACGCCTTGACAAACAAAGCAAAAAGGCGTTACACCTAGCCGTTCGAAGGCTTTTTGGAGTGGCTTGACAATATTAAGAAGTACAAATTAAGGTCCAGCCGGACAATTGTAGGACAACATAGGTTTATTGCGGGTTAAAGGGCAAGATGGACTTTTTTTAAGCGTGTAAAAAAGCACTACATTGTACTTGCCAAAGTTCAATCAATATGAAATCCATTCCCTTTCTTTTTATCTCTATTTGCATTGCTCTTACGACAAGTTTGAAAGGGCAATGCGGTCAAAACTACGATCGCGACGTGCGCAAGATTGTTAAGACCGCCGATAAGTTACCACACGAGAAAACACGGATTGTTTTTGCGGGGAGTTCCACCTTTCGACTCTGGGACAACATGGCCGAAAGTTTCCCAGAATACGAGGTGGTCAATGCCGGCATCGGAGGCTCGTGTTTCGATGATCTATTGCGTTACAAAGAACAACTGATCTCTGCCACTAACCCAGATATCCTTGTGATCTATGAAGGGGATAATGATATCGTCCATGTAGAAGAGGACGGAAAATTAAGGCCTGTAAATGATATCCATATCGGATGCTTAGCGCTTCTGAATTGGATCCAGTACACACATCCTGAGCTTCCTGTATTTCTTCTTTCACCAAAACCTTCACCTTCGCGATGGGAACACCTGGCTAGGTACAAGGCGGTAAACAGTCAACTACAAGGATTAGCCGAAGCGTATAATTACCACTTCTTAGATTGTTGGCCTTGGCTTACCGACAATAACGGGCAGGTTGATTCAGACTTGTTTATTTTCGATAATCTGCACTTAAACGATGAAGGAAACAGCCGTCTAGGCCATTACATAGCGGAAGAGATTCGCAGTGCGCACCTGAACGAAACAACGCTAAATGAGTTTATCGATAACTGGCACAAAGCAGCCTCAATAGGAGATTCCGCAGCTTATTTCGGAGCCTTTTATAATGATGAAAGCATCTTTCAAGGTACCGACGGCGGCGAGTATTGGACGGCAGGAGAGTTTCGAGCTTGGGCCGCACCCTATTTCCGAAGAGAAAGCGCCTGGACTTTTGAAGCCTTTGAACGCCATTGGTATAGAAAAGGCAATACCCTATGGTTCAATGAACGTTTGAATTCACCACACATGGGTAAGTGCCGAGGCGTTGGTGTTGTGCGCGCAACTAAAGAAGGCCTGAAAATTGACCATTACAGCTTGAGCTTTGAGGTGCCTAATGAAGTGGTTGGCGACCTCGTTCCCCTGGCCACTCCTGAACGCATTGCAGTACTGAAGTACCAACAAGAATTGGACGAGTTTTATACCGATTCCGCCACGAGTCCTCTTAAACCTGAGGAACGCGCCGCTTTTCACGGGCATGAGTTCTTTAGCTACAACCTGGAGATGGCAGTTGAAGCGCAGATTGAAGTGCTCGAAAATGAACCCTGGTTTAATATGGCGACCAGCTCAGGAGTGAGCCGAGAATACCGCCGATACGCTAAGGCAACCTTCGAACTGCGAGGACAAACTTTGGAATTATTCCTGTATCAGAGCAAGCGATTGATGGCGATGGAAGAATACAAAGACCACCTCTTCCTTCCATTTATGGACAAAACTACGGGGGTAAGCACCTACGGCACGGGACGATTCATGGACATCACTATTCCCGAAGGAGCTACAATGATTTTGGATTTTAACTATGCGTACAATCCCTATTGCGCCTATACCGACGGATATTCATGCCCTATCACACCTCAAGAAAACTACATCAACATTGAAATTAACGCGGGGATCAAAGGACCGCAAGGGCATTGAGTTAGTTGCCTGCCAACGGTGTTCCAAATATCCCCACTGCAATCTCAACCCAAACAAGTAATAAGACGAGAACTACGGCAATGCCCCATGCCCATCGGCTTTGCTTATTCTTTGCTTTGGTTAAGACAAAATCTAGCGCTACACTGGTGGTTCCGAACAAAATTGCCATTATCAAAAAATCGAATCCACTCCAGTTCACTTCATCTGAAAATAGGGATGCAATGAACGGTATAAGCAAAAGAACTCCGGAGCCGGTTAATAAGGTTTTTAGTCTCTTTGATATCATAGCGGTTTATGTTTAGAATGCGAAGAACGTGTATGAACTTCCAACCTAAATATAAGGAATTGCTGAAAGTGATAACAATTGATTCTTTTGGACCTCCGTGTATATTTTCTTACCTTCGGCACCCCGATGGACGGACAAAACCAAAACTTCCTGGATCAACAACTATTAGAGGAAGCCTCCTCTGTGTTTCCCGTCGATAATTATATTGAAGAGGTAGATCCTGTTGATCTCATTGTTGAAGACAACAAATCGACCAAACCCAGCGCGCAATCAAAATCTAAGTTCGCTTTCCCGTTCGGAGCTCAAATTTCAACTCCTTGCACTTACGGAGTTTTCTAAGTTTCATAGCGCGCTAGATCCCTCCTATTCTTAGACAGAAAATCTGTCAACCTTTGGCCATTTTGGAATGGGCCAGAGGCATCTTTTATATTCCTAAAACAACTTTTAATTATGCGAGAACGACAAAATCGTTTATCTCATTTTATTGCGTTCCTACTATTCTCATTTGGACTCTCTTTTTCTGCAGTAGCACAAAATGAGATTAAAGGAACGGTATCTGATGAAAATGGGGACCCCATCATTGGGGCCTCGGTAACCGTCTTAAATGGCTCAGACGGAACCATTACTGACCCAATGGGACAGTATAGTATTAATCTTTATGATGGAAACACAAAATTGATTTTCAGCTATTTTGGATTTGAAAGTCAAACACTAGATGCTGCAGGTAAAGCCGTTTTAAACGTGACTTTGCAGGCGAGCGAAATCAAACTAGACGAAGTGGTTGTAACGGCTTTGGGCGTTTCTCGTGAAGAACGCGCACTAGGCTATGCCGTTCAAGGCCTAAAAAGTAAGGACATTGCTTCGGTACCAGCGCCCAACGCAGTCGACAACTTAAGCGGTAAACTCGCGGGGGTCTATGTAACTGGGGGATCATCAGGTCCTACCGCTTCATCCAATGTGACGATTCGTGGTCAAACCTCATTGAACGGAAACAGCCAAGCACTTTTCATCGTGAACGGTGTCCCAATTACGAACGGCTTGTTCTCTCCTGGCGATGGTTTGAATGGCTCTTCGACCATTGACTTTGGTAACGGAGCACAGATTATTAACTCTTATGATATTGAGAACATCTCAGTTCTTAAAGGGCCTGCAGCGGCGGCATTATATGGATCGCGCGCAGCAAATGGTGTTATATACGTAACAACCAAAACAGGTAAAGATGCCAAAGGCTGGGGTGTAAGCGTAAACTCGAATACTGTTTTCGAAACTCCATTAAAACTGCCAAAGTTCCAAGACCAATTTGGAAATGGAGGCTACGGTAAATACAGTTACAATGCAGGTACCGCATATACCGGAGATTATTACGACGCCTTCGGTGAGAACTGGGGACCTAGAACCAATGGCCAACTCATCAAACAATGGGACTCTAATGGTGAGGCTGTTCCTTTCGAAGCTGCACCAGATAACATGCGCAACTTCTTTCAGACAGGGGTTAGCACGAACAATAACGTAAGTATTTCACACGCCGACGAAAACGGCGATTTTCGTTTTTCTGCGACCCAATTGAACAGACGTGGAATTGTTCCAAACACGGATTTGAATCGTAGCACTTTACAAACTTCCGTAGGTAAAAAGCTATTCAATAACCGTTTAGAATTCAGAGCAAACGCAATGTATGTAGGTTCTGGGTCAAACAATGTTCCAAATGCAGGTTACGATGAGAGCTCATCTGTTATGTATTCGTTTTTATGGCTCCCAAGAAATACTGCTATTGACGATTTGCGCAACTACTGGAAGCCGGGTATGGAAAACGTACAGCAGGCTTACGTTGAAGAGTTGTGGGGAAACAACCCGTGGATGATTGTTAACGAAAACACGAACAGCTTTAATGCAAATCGTCTTTTAGGGGATATCAATGCTACGTATCACATTAACGACCGAATGAATCTACGTGTACGTACCGGACAGGATATGAAGAATGATATTCGCCAGTACCGTCGTGCTACCTCAACTAAAAAAGTGTTGTTTGGAAGCTTCAGAGAAGACCGCTTATCCTTCATGGAGAACAATACAGAAGCCCTTCTCTCTTGGTCAAATGCTGCCCCTAAGGAGCAGAAAGACCTAAGAATAGATGCTAAAGTTGGTGGAAACTTAATGCTTCAGCAAAGTTCCTCGCTTATCGCAAACAACCCACAGCTTTTGCAGCCCGGGGTGTTCACCTTGACCAACAACCGCTCAAGTGTGCAAACTGAAGGTAGATCTGCTCAGAAAGCCATTCGTTCTCTTTTCGGGACGGCATCTTTCGCATACAAGAGCATGTATTATTTAGATCTTAGCGCTCGTAACGACTGGTCTTCTACGCTACCCGTAGAAAATAATAGTTATTTCTACCCAGCCGCTTCGGCATCTGTGATTGTATCGGAAATGGCCGATCTAGGTAAGATTAGCTTCTTGAAGGTTCGTGCTGCATTGGCCCAAGTTGGTTCGGATACGGACCCCTACTTACTGAACAATACCTACAGCCCTTCTGCCATGTTTGGGGGATATCCTGCATTTGGCGTGAATCTTTTCGCGACGAATCCAAACCTTCGTCCAGAACGTACTACATCGAGTGAATTGGGTATTGATGCCCGTTTTGCCAAGGGACGTTTTGGTGTTGATTTTGCTTTGTATGACATGACCACGCAAGATCAAATCATTTACTTGCCTGTTGCTTCATCAACAGGACGCACAAGCCGCCTTGCAAATGGAGGAGCGATTCGCAATACCGGTATGGAACTTCAACTTTTTGGGGATATCGTAAAATCTAAAGCTTTTACGTGGAATTCCCGAGTGAATATAGGTGCTAATCGTGCGGTTGTAACGGAGCTTCCTGATGGAGTTAGTGGCGGTTACCCAATTGTATCAAGCATGTTCCCAAATGATGGCGGTACCGCCGGATTGGAATACGTTGCTGTCGAAGGCGAACTGCTTGGACTATTGAAAGGACTCACCTTTGAACGTGATGCCGACGGTAATATTATTCATGAAAACGGCTACCCTGTAGTGAGCGAAGAAAAAAGCACCATTGGCTCGTACCAGCCAAAAGCTCGTGTTGGATGGATGAACAGTTTTAGCGCAGGTAACTGGCAAGCAAACATCCTGTTTGACGGTCAAATTGGTGGTTTAATCTATTCACGTTCACATACTTTGCACAACACTGCAGGTAATCTCGTGAATGATGACGACCCCTATTTAGACATGAACGCCATCGACGGTCGTATGATCTATGATGTTAGTTACGACGCATCGGGTAATCCAGTATACAACCTCGCGGATGCAGGCGGTGTAGTTGGTGCTGGTGTGATGTACGACAGCAACGGGAACTTAGTGGAGAACACTGTTTCGGTACCACTTCGCGATTACTACTATAAGTATTACGGCAACGTGTGGAGAAGGGACAATATTGAGCCTTCAACATTTGATGCGTCTTATTTAAAACTTCGTCAGGTTAGCATTGCTTACAACTTCCCGAAAGAGCAATTAAAAAACACCATGTTGAAAGGGTTAAGTGTAAGCTTTATTGGCCGCAACTTACTCCTCTTCACGAAGGTGCCGACCATTGATCCTGAAACGTATTCTATCCGTAACGGCTTATTCATCCAAGGCTATGAAAGTACATCTATGCCTTCGTTGAGAAGTTTTGGATTCTCAGTAAATGCTAATCTCTAAACGAACACAACAATGAAAAAATCATTATTTCTTGGCGCGCTCATCGCAATGGCGAGCCTCAGTTTTCAGAGTTGCGAGAAACTATCTACCATTAACGAAAACCCGAACGAACCCTCTAATGTGGACGCGGGCGTACTCTTCACTGAAGGGGTTCGTTCTAGTGTTAATACCTCAGTTAATCAGAGCTATTTGCTAGGTAACGTTGCATCCCAGGTTGCTGCAAAAACCCTTCGTGCTGAAGTCGGTGAATACAGCTGGAATGCCTTTCCTAATACTTGGAACCAGAACTACTTAAGCCTTGGCAACCTGATGGAGGCCGAGCGTGTAGCTAAAGAAGCTGGTAACAATAAGATGGAAGGTGCCGCGAAAGTCATGAAAAGCTGGGTTTTTGCTACGCTAACTCTAGCCTATGGAGATATCCCATATTCTGATGCCATCACAGGTTCAACCAATGGGAATTGGTTCCCAAGCTATGATAGTCAGGAAGAAATCATTACCGGAACAAATGGAATATTGAATGAATTGGCTCTAGCAGTCCAATTATTGAATAATTCAGGCTCTGTAGATGGTGACATACTTTTCAACGGCGATGCTTCAAAGTGGGTTAAACTCGCAAATGCAATGCAACTGCGCCTCTTAATGTACATTTCAGAAAAGCAGGATGTAAGTAGCCAATTCGCAGCTATCGTTGCGAATGAAGATTTAATGTCGAGCAATGCAGATAATGCGGCTTTAACCTACACCGGTAGTTTCCCAAATGAATACCCGTTGGTACCATTGAAGCAAGGGGATTTCGACGCAGTAGCCATTAGTACTAATGCATTACACCAACTTGATACCACAGATGACCCTCGCATGTACGTATTTGCGCGTCCATATAACGCAGGTGATATTTTCACAAACCCAGCAACAGCTGCCATTTATCAAGGCGCAGAAAACGGAAGTGAAGCCTGTAATAAGGATGGATCTAGACTTGGCTACGCATACTACAACTATCCAGGACACATGCAAGCTGGCACAATGGCTGAAGGTATTATCATGACATACGCCGAGCAACAATTTCTCTTGGCGGAGGCCGCCCATAATGGGTGGATCTCTGATGATGCAGGCAGTTTACACTCGAGTGCTGTGGAGGCATCAATGGACTATTACGGCGCTGATTGGAGCATGACTGGCTGGAATGATTTTTCAGACTTCATAACCAACTCCGGCGAAGGCTATGACGGTTCTATAACAAGCATCCGTAGACAAAAATGGCTTGCGATGTTCTTCACTGGATTAGACAACTATTTTGAACTAAGACGTTGGTATAGCCAAGAAAACGGCGCCTGGGCAAATCTTCCTTTTGTCTCTGCTCCATGTTCGAATACCAATGGGGATGCACTCCCTATGCGCTTCTTATACCCTGGTAATGAGGCTAGTTTGAATCCTGACAATTACCAAGCAGCAGTTGATGCATATGGCGGTAATTCTCAAAACGCAAAAATGTGGGTAGTAGACCTGTAATCGAATAAACCTAAGTTAAGCAATCAAAACCACGGCATCTTCGGATGTCGTGGTTTCATCTATTCAAGACGTATGAGTAAACCCATTAGAAGTGATAAGAAAACGCTTTTTGGCGCTGCAATTAATCCACCCGTTTTC